>Ga0183095_10290_pt1 | contig 218679 bp, 220 predicted proteins | sample BioMet4_FD_130346 | JGI IMG/M metagenome (GOLD analysis project Ga0183095, IMG submission 130346) | Microbial communities from bioreactor (seeded with sewage sludge) at LBNL, California, USA - Biofuel metagenome 4 (v2) (version 3) | ecosystem: Engineered > Bioreactor > Anaerobic > Unclassified ...
CAATTACGAACGCATTAACATGAAAGACGGCCTTACTCCTTTTGAAATCCGGAGCAAGGCCGCCTAATTTGAAGCTATTCTGCGACAGGGTTTTTATTTCTTTGTCTCTTCAGCCGGGGTCGGTCCAGTCCACCAGTACCCGTGGGGGTTTTGTTTGTCATCTGCCAGCGCGCGGTGCCGTTGGCATTACAATGCGGCTGCGCACAACCGGGGCTACCGCACCTAAGGGGCAAGCTTACTTTACCGTAACAGCAGGCCAACACCGCAAGTAAACACCATCACAAGAGCCGTTTACACCTTTAAGGCAGGTCCGTCAATGCAGGCAGTTCTGTCACATCACCGTGTTCCAAGCCGGAAATTTTCCAGCAATCACAAAGCAAACCGCCATTTTCGTATTGATAATCAAATTTCATCAGGTAGACCGAACCATCTTTTAATTGCAATACCGCCTGGTCGATCATCCCGCGGCGCATCGAAAAATCAGCTTCTCCTGCATACTTTTGCGGGCTTTGCAGCCCCAATATCTGCGCGGCTGCCAGTGCGCGTTGCTGTAAACTGTCTTCTTCCACTGGGGTAAGCGGGGCATCCATCTCGGTACGGGCCGGGGCCTCATTATAAGTCTCCCCTGTGTCGGTGCGCCGCACAGACAACACTGCCCCTGTCGTCGCGTCAAGCTGAAATTCGTACTGCAAAAAACGCGGGCCGGCAAGCGGCTGCGCCACTAAGGCCGGGTCGTTGACATAACACGAGACCCAAACCGGGCCATAGCCACCCGTGTTCAGCAGTACCAGCTGCTGCGTGAGCGCCGAAAAATCAGCACCGTAAAGTTGCTGAGCCAGTGCCCCTACCTTTGCCGCAACCTCTGCCGGGGCAAGGGTGCCGTCCTTTTGCAACGAGCTTGCCTCCGGGTCTTCGGGGGCCGGGGCCGGGGTGCCAGTCAATTTAAAATAGTCTGCAACGGTAATCTGCTGCCACGGGTAGGCAGTATACTCTTTTTGCACCTGCTGCACCGCGGTATCACTTTCTACCACAGCGGGGGCACTGCCCACTGCCTGCCAGCCGCTGGCGGCCTGCTGCCCCAACAGCAAAAGCACGGCGGTACAAAGCGTGATAGCGCCAAGTGTTCCCACAACCGGGGCCCATGTTTTCTTTTGCATCCTGTTGTTCTCCTATGAAAGCTTTGCGAGTTCGCGCCTTTGGCGCGAAGGCAAAAGCATCTTTGTTTTGCCGCTTGCAGCATACCGCCACAATATCACCGCACTGTCAGCGCATTGTTTTCAAGTTGTAAAACTCACAAAAGCCTTCGTCCCTTTGCCGGGGGCGGATTCAAAATACAGCGCCGCCCCATGCACTTTTGCAATGCGCTGGCAAATTGACACGCCAAGGCCGTTGCCACCGGTGCGCCGACTGCGCGCCTTGTCCTCGCGGTAAAACGGTTCTTTGATGCGCCGCAATGCCTCTTCGCCCATGCCACACCCATTGTCGGCAACACAAATCACAAAATTGTTGCCTTGCCGCTGTGCCAAAAGGTCGATCTTGGGGCAGTATTCACCTTTTTCACTATCGCTGCGGGCAGCACAGGCTTTGCAGGCATTATCCAGCAGGTTGCAAAGCAGGCTCTCCAACAGGGCATCGTCGCCCCAAAGCGGTTGTTCCTCCTGAAGCTTCAGCGAAAACGCAACCCCTGCCGCGGCAAACTGCGCGCGAAACAGCTGGGCGGCCCGGCGGCAAAGCCTACCGGAGGAAACCGCCGCAAATTGCCCGGCACGCTCGCGCTCTAACCGCGAAAGCGAAAGCATGCTGTCGGCAAGCTGCTGCAAGCGCCCCGTCTCATGCTGCAACCCTTCCAAAATTGCATAGGTTTCCCCCTGCGACAGTTTTGCCATTTGCAGCATTTGCACGCTGGCCCGCACCGCAGTCAGCGGGGTGCGCAACTCGTGCGAAAGCGCATCGATCAGGCTTTGCTTTTCCTGCGCTGTGGCCTGCAACTTTAAAATTTGCGTCTCAATTTGGCCTGCCATCCGGTTAAAATCCTGCGCCAGTTGCCCGATTTCATCTTTTCGGGCACAGGCAACACGCACCTGTGTTTCGCCTGCCCGCAACCGCCGTGTGGCATCGCCAAGCTGTGCCAGAGGCTGCCACAACACCCGCAGCAGTAGCCACAGTGCCACAGCCAGTGCAAGTGAAATGCCAAAACTGATGGCCGCAATACTGCGAAGATCGGCAAACCACAAATCAAAAAAGCTTTGGAACGGAAACGCCATCAACACCTGATACCCCGCCAGCTCTTGCGACAGTGCGGACTGTACCAGCAGCATTTTGCCGTGCCCCGCAACCTGCCGGGCGCGCCAGACAGTCGCGCCCATAGCAGGCGATAGCTGTGCGTCCGGCTCGCTTTCAAACGAAGAGTATACCACGCCGTCACTGTTTTCAATGCGCAGCAGCACGCCACCGCTCAAAAAGTCCTGCCCCTTTTTTTCGTAAAGGCGCCCAAGGCCCAGTGGCCGGGTGGCAGCGATATTGCTGATGTCTGCACCAAGAGAACGCAGCATGTACTGCTGCTGTGTCAGCAGTTTGTCACGGCGGGCCAAAAAGGTCTGGTTATCCGCCCGCCACGTAATGGCAAACAAGGCGCCATCAAACGCAACCAAAAATAGCAGCAGCAGGCAAAAATAGGCCCGCAGGCGAAAGCTTGCCACCCGGGTGCCTGTTTGCTTGTCATCTTTTTTCACCATTGCCTCCCCCGCCGCCCACCGGGCCGGTTTCCAGCCGATAGCCGTATTTATACACCGTGCAGATCTCGTTTTCAAGCCGCAGCTTGCGGCGCAGCTTTTGAATATGCACATCCACCGTGCGGGTATCGCCATCATAATCAAAGCCCCACGCAAGCTCTAACAGCTTTTCGCGCGAAAGTGCAAGGTTGCGGTTGCGCACCAAAACCTCCAGCAAATTAAACTCCTGCGGTGTCAACGGCATCGGCACCCCCGCAACCAACACACACCGTTTTTGCAGGTCAATATAACAGCGCCCCACCGTCAGCCCCTGCTCACTTTTGCAGGTACGGCGCAGCACTGCTTCAACCCGCGCCAGCAGCACCAGCATGTCAAACGGCTTCGTGATATAGTCATCCGCCCCCATGCCAAGCCCTTTTAACTGGTCGGCGACCGCATTTTTTGCGCTGACAAAAATAACTGGCAGCCCGGCTGGCAACCGCGCTTTGAGTGTGAGGCCATCCAAACCCGGCATCATAATATCCAGCAGTGCCAGGTCAAAATTGCCTTTTAAAAACACTTGCAATGCCTCGTTCCCATCCGCCGCACATTCCACCTTGTGCCCCACCAGTGAAAGGCTGCGTTCCATCAGGGCGGCAATGGCGGGCTCATCCTCTGCAATCAGTATATTAGCCAACCCCATTCCCCCCTTTTTTACTACTATAGGGCACCGGTATTACCAAGTTGTAAACGCCCGGCGCCTACCGTTATTTCCCATTCTATCACAATGCTCAAGCCCGCGCCCGGCAAGGCGGGCACCGTTTGCCCCAACCTTTTTTGCCGGTTTTACGGGGGCAGTCTCCGCCCAAGGGCACTTTTTGCCTTGAAATCGAAAAAAACGACCCGGAAACTCGCTTAACTAGCCAAAAATCACACTTTCGGGTGATTTTATGGCACCCGTTTCTTTGGTATGATCGAACCAGAAAGTGGGGGGATCGTATGACTGAAAAACTGGTACTGCGACTAAACACCTTGATTGCACAGGCCTATGATTGCCGCAGCTTTGATGCGTTTTTGCGCTTGACCATCACCTCGCTGCACAAGCTGGTGGCTTACGACAGTGGGCTGTTCTTCTGCGCGATCAGCCATGACAGCAGTTTTTTTAAGCCCTATACCGGTGGCGATACCGCGGCAGTCACCCAAAAGCAGCCGTTTTTACAGCGCGAAGCGTATTTAGAAGAACACACTGCCGCCGGTACGGAGGCACTGGTATACAAAGCGCTGGACTATCGGCACGGGCTGGTAAAGGTGCCGCAAGAGCCGCGCAGCGATTTTTTATCGTCCCAAAACAGCTACCACGTGGCCTGTATGCGCATTTTGTACAAAGGGCAGTTTTTGGGCGAAATTTACTTGCACCGTGACGCCCAGCAACCTGATTTCAGCGACCAGGACCTTTTGCTGTTGCAACTGTTGCAGCCTCACATCTCCGGCGTGTTTCACCTGATTCACACCTATGTGGCCGCCAGTGTGCTGGAAACCGACAAAAAAGGGCTGGACCGCAAGGGGCTTTGCCTGTTTGATGCTGCCGGTAACCTGATTGCCGGCAATATGGCAGGGCTGGAAATACTCAACAACAGCACACGCTTTGGCTCCAGTGTGCTGTATCACCTGAAAGAAATCCTGTGCGATTTTGCCGCCGAACAGCCACAGGGCAAAAACGGGGTGGCTTACCGCCGCGAAGTGCTGCAAACACCGGGCAGCGAGCTTTGGGTAGAACTGTTTTTGCGCAAAGGTGGCCGCAAAAAAAGTAAAGACCGTTTTTGCGCTGTGCTGGAATTTGCCGATGAGACGCAGCGGGTGGAAGAGTACCGGTTTAAATTCACCAAGCGGGAGGCCGATATCATTGACGGCGTATTGCAGGGCAAAGGCAACAGCGCCATTGCAACGGCGTTATCACTTTCTGAAAATACGGTGAAAACTCACCTGCAAAACATTTTTCAAAAAACGGGTGCCGGTAGCCGCTCTGAGCTGGTTTATCTGCTGATGCTGCACCAGTAACCCACACAACCACGACAAAGGAGGGCCCCATGAAACACACCGACCACCGCCGCCCCTGCAATTTAAAGCGCGGCATTGCATTGCTGCTTGCGGCAGCCTTTGCGCTGACTGCCACCGGTTGCGGCAGCCTGTTTGGGCAAAAGCCCGTCACCGCGGTGCGCACTGCGCCACCTGCCGCCGCACAGGCGGCGAATGCCGGGGTTGCCCTTGCATTGCGGCAATACATTTTTGCCCGCTTAAAAACCGAACAAGCCGCCGAAATGGCGATGCAGTATCTGCCCCAAGAGGCCGCCGCACTGGCAGACGAAGCCGCACTGGCATGGCAAAACGCTCTTGCGCTGGCCGATGCCAGCCAGCTGCTAGCCGAGCAGGCCGCGACCCTGCTATCCTGCACGCTGCCCATACAAGCCGCGGATCGTCCCCTGGCTGCGCAACCGGCGGTGTTTCGTGCCCCTGCCGCAGCAAGCCCCACGATGCTAAACACGGGTGGTGCCAAAGACTTTGATTATCAGGCATGGGCCGAAAACCTGACCAAACAATACGACGCGATCAAAGGCAGCCAGACCATTCGCCAACTGGCACAGCAACTTGGTACCGACGCGCGCTCTGCCTTTGAGCAGCTGACCCTTGCACAGGAAATTCTGCACGACGAAGCCATGTTGGACGCCGCGCACTGGGACGAAGTGCTTAAAGTTTACCAAGGGGTCAAAACCACTTGTAAGGTGGGCCTGTTTGTCACCGCCACCATTGCAAGCGGCGGCGGTACCGTTGCCGCGTTGCAGACCAGTAGTATGTCACTGGGGGCCGCCGGGGCTACGATTATTGGCGGTACCGACTGTATTGTGGATGTTGCCGTGACCGGCAGCACGATCATCCTCGGGGAAAAAGACCAGGTAACGGTGACGTTTAACGATATCAAAGACAAACTGGCCCCGGTTTCTGCCGTAGTTGGGCTGATTGGCTTTAACGCTGGGGAAACCGGCGAACAGCTTGCCTACATTGGGGACAGCCTGACGGACTGGTTTTTTGACGGCAAAATCATGGGGGTCAAGGTTGCGGTGACGGACGAGGGTGCCCTTTCCGTTAAAGGGCAGGCCATTGACACCGCCGGCCTCAGCGAAGCCGGTTTGCAACAGGCACTCAGTGCTGCCGACCTTGCCCTGCCGGGCACGCCACCCACCTTAGCTGAGCTGATGGGGAATTACACCATGGACCCCGCCGTCGCCTTACAGGTGCTGGGCATACTGGCGGCGCAACTGGGCAACCTACCAGCCGAAACCCCCGCACCCACGGCCACCGAGCCACCGGCGCCAGCCCCAACGGCCGAGCCGGCACCGGAACCAACCCCCGCGCCTGCCCCACAGCAACAGGCCCTGCCTGAAGGGGGGATTCCCAGCAACATCAGCGGTTTATACAACTGCACCATCACCGGCCCGGAAGAGCCTTTGTTTGTGGTATTTACCATCAGCGATAACGGCGATGGCACCGTGACAATGCGCAATGCGGGTGAGGACGAAGAAGATGCGGAGGATACCGTATTATCCTACCGTGCCGACACCGGCGAAGTTTTTTACGGTGAAGAATTTTACCTGCAATTTTACCTGTCGGACGGCATCATTTATGCCAGTGGATTTTTTATTTTAGATTCCAACAGCTACACACTGTCTCTGGTACGCACTGGTTAACCGCTACCTGGAAAGGAAGCTGATCTTATGTATTGCAAAACTTGCGATTCCGCCCTTCCCCCACAGGCCAGCTTTTGCAGCGCTTGTGGCAGCCCCGTTGCCGAGCAGCGGCTGGCGGGCGGCGGGGTGGGCTATTCCCCCCTCATCAATGACCCCGCTTTTACGCGCTATTTAAAAAATACCAACCGCTTTGCCGGGTTGTTTGCCGTTCTTTTAGCCTTTGCTGCCGTGGTGGGGTTTACCCTCGCAGGCAAGTTTCATGTGGATGGCATCAGCAACCCCACCGGCTTTTATATTGGCCTTGGCGTCGGCTGCATGTTTTTGCTGATTGCCCTGCTGACGACCCTTGGCCGCAAAAGCAGCCGCACTTGGGATGGTATCGTGGTGGACAAAACCATTCAAAAACGCACCCGGCAGGTACAAAGCGGCGACGACTACGACACGCGGCACTACCTGGAATACACCGTGCTCATCCAGCAGGCAGCGGGTGGTAAGCTGCACCGGCTTGCTGTTGCGGATGACGACACCTTATACCGCTATTATCAAGTGGGGGATCATGTACGCCACCACGCCGGGCTGAACAGTTACGAAAAGTACGACAAATCTGCCGACCGGGTGATTTTTTGCAATGCCTGTGCCACCCTGTGCGACATTGAACTGGACCATTGCCCCCGCTGTGGCTGCCCACTGCTGAAATAGCGGCCCCAACAGCAAAAAGCAACCTTGCTTGCTGCAATTTATAAAAATGGAGGGATACTGTGATGACTTCGAAAGGAAAGTACGGGCTGCCCCTTACCGCAATTGCCACTTTGGCATTCGGCTTTTGTGCGCTGCGCCAACCACTGGCGGTACTGCTGATCGCCGGCTTTGCCCTGCTGGCAGAGGGGGATGAGTGGCTAAACCGTCAGGCAGTACAGGCCGTGCTGCTGTCTGTTGCCTATGCCATTGCCGCACTGGTCGGCGGCTGGGTGTTTGGCGGCCTTGCCCGGCTGTTTGGTGGAATTTCGTTTTACCGCGCGCAAGATGCCATGATTTCAGTGGGCGCTGTGCTGGACACACTGCTTTACATCGGTTTAATTGTGCTTTGTCTGCTTGCCATTGTGCGGGTACTGCGCGGGCAGGATGCCGCCCTGCCGCTGCTGGCAAAAATGGCAGATGGCGACTTTGCCGCCGCCTTGGCCAAAAAAGTACCGGCCCCGCCGGTGGCGCCTGCGGCCCCCGTGCAGGCAACCACGGCCGCTGCGCCCCCGCCAGCCGCTGCCGAACCACAGGCAGCACCCGACAGCGGGCACCTTTGCCCCAGTTGTGGTGCCCCCCTGCACGAAAACGCCCAGTTTTGCACCGAATGTGGTGCTAAAACCAACTAAAAGGAGGTTACATTATGTTTTGTGAACACTGTGGTACCAATATCCCCGAAGGTGCAAAGTTCTGCCCCAGTTGCGGGGCCTCTTCGACGGGTGCCCCCCATGCCGCACAGGCAGCGGCACCGCCGCCTGTTGCAAACACCGTGCCGCAGGCCCCCTATATGGCGGCCTACGTGCAGGACACCACCCCTATGAGCGTTGGCCAGTACATCGTCACCTTTTTGCTGCTCTGCATCCCGCTGGCAAACCTTGTGCTGCTGTTTGTCTGGGGTTTTGGGCATTCCGTTAACCTGAACAAGCGCAACCTTGCGCGGGCTATTTTGGTCTTTGCTGCCATCTCGGTCATTTTGTGGATCATCTTGGGCGGGGTGATTGCCGGCATGATGGGCAGCATGATGGGCGGTGGGTATTATTACGGCTCGTACTGACGCCGGCCCCCGCACCCTGGCGCAAGAACAGCCGCCCCGTGCATTGCAATGGCAAATTGCCGTGCCCATTTTTCGCAACACGGTCATCTTAAAGCAGCTTGGGCTTGCCATCGGCCTGCCCTTTGGGTTGCTGATGCTGATTCTGCTGATTCTTGGCCGCGGCCAGCAAGACACATGGTATGCCTTGGGGCTGATTGCGCTGCTACTTGTCGGCACGGCACTATTGGTATTGCTGCTTTACCACGGCCGGTATGAAGTGCAGTTTACACTGGACCAAAAGGGCGCGCTGGGGTGCACCACCCCGCGCTGGGCAAAGCGCAGCCGTGCAGTGAATACCGCCACCGTGGTGCTTGGGGCATTATCCGGTAAACCCGCAGTAATGGGGGCCGGGGTGCTGGCACAACAGGGGCAGCAGGTATTTTTGCAATGGAGCCACATTGAGACTGTGACACTGCACCCTAAAAGCAGCACTATTGTATTGCGCAGCGGCTGGATGCAACCCCTTGCACTGTTTTGCACTGCGTCTAACTACCCCGCCGTACAACAATTTGTAAAAACCCATGTCAAACCGGGCTGCCGCACAAAGCCGTGAAAGGAGACCACTGTGAAACGCCACTTATTTGCGCGTATTTTGCTTTCTTTGCTGGGCGCCGCTTTGCTGTTGTGGGGTGCGACGCACCTGCTGCTGGCGTTTTGCGGGGCGCCCGTCTCCGCCACGATCACCAGCATTCGCCGTGTGGGCGGAGAAAGGGATGAAGCCACCCCGGGGCGCTACACCTACAGCATCGGCTACACCTTTTTGCTGCCAAACGGGCAGACGGTAGACGGTAGCACCACCCAAATCGGCGACGCCATTTTTCTAAAAGCCACCGGGGCGGGGATTGTAACAGTGAGGTATCTAACGCTGCTGCCCGCCGTAAACGCGTTGGAAGAGGATACCATTTCTGCCGGGCCGGTAATTTTAATGCTCACCGGCGGGGTACTGATTTTTTTCACAAACCGGCAGCAAAACAACCGTTGAATTGCCTGTTTTTGTTCAACTTGTCTATTTTAGACTGCTAAAATCCTTCAATTTTGACGGTTGACTAAAAATTGAAAAGCTGTTAGACTAAGCAGCGATGTGGATTGTAACTCTCTGAGGCATTACCATTTTAATTTGGTGTGTCGCAGAGGGTTTTTTTATACCCAAAAACAGGTGTCGGCACTGCAATCTTGTGTAAAAAAGGGGGAACAAGGTAATGCGCGTCATTAAAAAAATCAACAACAATGTCGCCATTTGCCTTGACGGCCGGGGCAACGAGCTGATTGCGTTTGGCCGGGGCATCGGGTTTCCCCCCATGCCGTACGAAATTGACGATTTGAGTAAAATCAGCCGCACCTTTTACAATATCAGCAAGCAGTATCTTGCGCTGCTCAACGAGATTCCCATCGACATTATTGAGTTTACCGCGCAGCTTGTTATTTTTGCCGAAAACCACCTGCCCTACACGCTGAACCCCAACCTGGTGCTGACACTGGCGGACCACATTTCATTTGCGATTGAGCGCAAAAACAAACAGATCCACGTGCGCATGCCGCTGGCCTTCGACATGGAACAGACCTACCCCACCGAAGTGGAAATTGGGCGGTTTGCACTAAAACAACTGCAGCAAAAACAAAATATCACGCTGCCCGAAAATGAAGTGTTTGGCATTGCCATGGCAATTATACTTGCCAAACTGGGCACCAAAAATAAAGAGACCTCCCCCACAAAACAAAGTGATGAACTGCTGGGAGAGATCACCTGTATTGTAGAGCAGCAGATGGGGCTGCAAATCAGCCGGGACTCGTTTAACTATGCGCGATATGCCACCCACATGCAATACCTGTTGCAGCGGCTGGGCAGCCACAAGCCCGTGTCGTCCGGCAATTTGAGCATTTATCATTCGCTGAAAGAAGAATTTACCGACGTCTCGGCCTGTGTGGACAAAATTGCCGCTTACTTTGCCACCGAGCTTGGGGCCACCCTTTCGGATGAAGAACGGCTGTACCTAATTTTACACGTCAACCGCATCTGCACCAACGAAGGCTCTTAATTTTTACCGGTCATTCTGAGAAGCTTACTCATTTTGAATATGGGCGGCGATGCGCAACGCGGCCCCTAAATGACACATTACACAGTGAGGAGAATTGTTATGGATAAAAACCAGCAAATCGCCACCGCGGTACTTGCCGCGGTGGGCGGCAAAGACAATATTACGTTCGTGACCCATTGCATGACCCGGCTTCGGTTTAACCTAAAGGACAAAAGTGCAGCAGACCTTGAAACCATCAAAAACATCAAGGGCATCCTTGGCGCGGTGGAATCCGGCGGGCAATTGCAGGTGATCGTGGGGCAAAACGTGGACAAGGTTTACACACTGGTATGCAAAGAAGCCGGTATAAAGCCTGAAAACGCCATTGAAGAAAATTTAGACGCACCCAAAGAAAAATTGACAGCAAAAAAAGTTGGCAACAATATCTTAAATTATCTCTCCGGCTCTTTAACACCATTGATTCCTGTACTGATTGCCGCAGCCATGTTTAAAACAGTTTTGGTGGTCATCGGCCCGGACATGCTGAAACTGGTTGCCAAAGAGGACGACCTTTATATCTTGCTAAATTTTTTGTATTCGGCCGGGTTTTATTTTCTGCCAATTTACCTTGGGTACACCGCCGCAAAAAAGCTGGGTGTAACGCCTGTTTTGGGCATGTTTATGGGCGGTATTCTAATAGCCCCCGAATTTGTGGCACTTGCCACCGCCGGCACCACTTTTACCGTCTACGGCATCCCTTGTTCCGTTAATAATTACAGCCAAACCGTACTGCCTATCCTGTTATCTGTTTGGGTGATGAGCTACGTTGAAAAGTTTTTCAAGAAATTTATTCCTGATTCTCTTTCGACTATATTCACTCCATTTTTAACAATGGTTGTCATGGTTCCCATTTCACTGTGTCTGCTGGCACCTGCCGGCTCTGTGCTTGGTACTTATGTTTCTGCCGGTTTGCTTGCTTTTGGTGATTTTGGCGGATTCATTGCTATTGCTGTTATTGCTGCTTTGTGGGAATTCGTTGTCATGTCCGGCATGCACATGGTTATCATTGTAACTGCTATGACTGTTTTAATGGAAACCGGCAGTGAAGGCCTCATCTTCACCGCGGGCAAATGTGCTACATTTGCCGCTTTTGGTATGGCCTTAGGTGCATTTTTCAAGCTAAAAAATAAAGAAGAAAAATCTTTAAGCATGGGCTACTTCATTTCCGGCTTTGTGGGCGGTGTGACTGAACCGGCACTCTATGGCATTGGTTTTAAGTACAAAAAGCCCTTTCTTGGCATGATGATCGGTGCTGCTTTGGGCGGTGCTTATGCAGGGCTGACCCATGTAAAAGTTTATATTCTCGGAGCGACCAACTTTCTTTCCTTTCTTGGCTACATCAATGGCGGTACCGCTAATATGGTAAATGGCATTATCTCCATGGCAATTTCGCTGTTTGGGTCTGCAATTGCCGTTTACTTCTTAGGGTTTCCCAAAAACGCCATCGACAGCAATAAACACTAGTTTCACTGAAAATAAACATGGCGGTGAAACCCCGCCATGTTTATTTCTTTTATTATGAAAGGAGTAAAAATTTGAAAAAGCTTTTAATTCGAGCAGACGACCTTGGCTATTCTGAAGCGATTAATTATGGGCTTGCAAAAGCTGTAACGGATGGGCTTGTAAAATCGGCGGGCATCATGACCAATATGTCCGCCGCAAAACATGGTGTTTCTCTTTTATCTCAAACAGATGTTTGCCTCGGCCAGCATTTAAACATTTGTGCCGGCAGGCCTTTGACAGACCCTGCAAAGATTCCCAGCATTACTGGTACTGACGGTCAATTTAAAACTTCAAAAGAGTACCGGTCTGCAACAGTAGACCTTGTAGATACACAGGAAGCCATACTGGAGGTCGAAGCCCAATATCGGGAATTTATTCACCTTACCGGTTTTGAACCTCGGTATTTTGGTGCTCATGCCATCGCCAGTAAAAATTTTACAAAAGCAATTCAATTTGTCGCAGACCAACACGGGCTAAAATATTGTGGCAGCGCCTTTGACGGTTCCCCATTTAAAGTGGGTGGCACTATGGTGTACAGCAATATTGGCTCCATGTCACCAGATTATGACCCCTTTATTGCGCTGCAAACGGCCGTGACCCACGCGCATGACGGTGCCTGCGACATGTTTGTCTGCCACCCGGGGTATCTGGATGCTACTATTTTAAAATTATCCTCGCTGACGATTCCCCGCACATTAGAGGTTGATATGCTTTGTGATTGCAAAACTAAAGAATGGTTAAGCAAACAGGACATCGCCCTTGTGACATTTGACGATTTATAACTTGCCCCCATATCAACATTCTCTCCTGTGAGGACAATAAAAGGCCGCCTGTTCTGTTTTTTTGCGGCACTTTACCCGTCATTCTCCACCGACGGCAGCTTTTGAACCGCTTCCATCAGCAGTTCGATAAAAAGGTAAAATGTCGGCATATCATCAATCATATCACTGGAATACTCTTGTGCGATGGCCGGCAACACCACCATCTGGTTGGCAAATACCTCAAGCTGGCAGTGCGGCGTCACCGTGATGATTACTATTTTCACCCCTGCTGCCCGGTACTCTTTCAACTGGCCTTCATAGTTGTTTTTACGGCCCTGTACCGAAAAGATGATTACAAGGTCACCTTGTTTCAAGATGTCGCTGTACGCCTGCATAATAGAAACATCGCTGATGGCGTGCGCATCCAACATGGCGCGGTTTAGCCGAAACGCAAGCTGCTGGGCGGAGAAGAAAGAATGATAACACCCCAGCACCAGTATTCGCCGGGCCTCTACCACAAGGCGCGCAATATCCTGCAACTGCGTAGAGTGGTAAAACTGTTCAAGCTTTGCAAAGCCGGTCAAATATTCCTGCAGCACCGTCATTTGTTGCACCGCAGGCGCGGGGGGCAACTGCTTGTTTTGTTTTAATGTTCGATTTAGCTCATACCGGAACTCTGCAAACCCAAGAAAACCCATTTTTTTGCAAAACCGCACCACGTTGCTGCGAGAAGTCCCTGCATAATCGGCCAGGGTGGAAGACCCAAACCGCACCGCATCAAAAGGGTATTGCAGGATATACTCGGCGGCGGTTCGCTCTCCCGGGGTCAGGTTGTCCAGTTCTGTTTTGATTCTGTCGATGAGGTTCATGCTATCACGCTCCGGATCATATACTCGCTGTCTAGACACAGCGTCTAATTAAGTATAAATCCAGTTTGGTCATTTGTCCACCACAAAAAGTGGTCATTTGGTCTTAGTGAACAATTAAAAGCGCGGTCATTCGTTCAATGCGCCGAAAATGGACAATTGACCGCAATATATGTTGACCATATTGTCCTCTCGTGCTAAAGTAATGTCGTTAAGGCATGCGCATACCAAGTTGATAACCAAACCTGCGTGTGGCTGCAAAAAGCTATTGCAGCCGCCCAGCCGGGCCCGGCACTGCCGAGAGAACGAGGAGGAACATTACATCATGGCAAAAGATTACCAGGAGCTTGCCCAGTTCATCATTGAACATGTGGGCGGTAAAGAAAATGTGGCTTCATTGATCCACTGCGTCACCCGCCTTCGCTTCCATCTGAACGACGAAACAAAGGCCGATACAGCCGCGCTGAAAGAGAAAAGCGGCATTCTTGGCGTTGTGCAAAAGGGCGGCCAGTATCAGGTCGTCATTGGCAATGACGTTGAAGATGCTTACGATGCCGTTATGAAGGCAGGCGGCTTCAGCGGTGGGGAGACAGCCCCCGCAGACAACAAAAAGAGAAACATCTTTGACAGGTTCATTGCCGTTATTTCGGGGATCTTTACGCCGCTGCTTGGTTTGATGTGTGCTTGTGGTATTTTAAAAGGCCTGAGCGTCTTCTTTGGCGCACTGGGGCTGATCAGCACCACATCCGGCACTTACATTATCATCAACTCCATCGGCGATACGATTTTCTACTTTTTCCCGATGTTCATTGGGTACACCGCAGCTGAAAAATTTGGCATGAACAAGTTTGTCGGCATGGGCATTGGCGCAGCGCTGATCCACCCAAGCATCATCGCCTTAAAATCGGCGGATGCGCTGTTCACCGTGCTGGCAGGCACCATGTTTCAAAGTAACGTAACTACTACTTTTCTCGGCATCCCTGTCATCATGATGACGTACACTTCTACCGTCATCCCCGCCATTCTTGCGGTGTTTGTGGGCTCTAAGGTTGAAAAGTTCTTTAAAAAATTCATTCCCAGTGTCGTCAAAATGTTTCTTGTGCCCGCCTGCACTTTGCTGGTAACCGTACCTCTTACACTGATTGCCGTCGGCCCGGTTGCCACCTGGATCAGCGATATCATCGGCAGAATTTTTATTGTAGCGCACGATGTCAGCCCGGTGATCTCCGGTGCACTGGTTGGTGGGCTGTGGCAGGTGCTGGTCATGTTTGGCCTGCATCAGGGTATCGTGCCCATCATGATCAACGACCTGATGACCAACGGCTTCGAAGCGACGATTTGCTGCATGCAGGCAGTGCCCTTTACCACTTGTGCCGTCGTACTTGCCGTTTACCTGAAATCGAAAAACAAAAAGATTAAAGAGGCCGCCCTACCCGCTGCAATCTCCAGCTTTTTTGGTGTCAGCGAGCCGAGCATCTACGGTGTTACCCTGCCGCTGAAAACGCCATTTTTCATCACGCTGGTTGCTTCTGCCGTGGGTGGTGCGATTATGGGGCTGCTGAACGTAAAAATGTACACGATGGGTGGCATGGGGCTGTTTGCATTTCCCGCTTACCTCAACCCGGATGTCGGCTTTGACATTTCGTTCTATGGCGTACTTGCTGCAGTTGGCATCGCCATGGTACTGGGCTTTGTGCTGACCTTTATTTTGTATAAAGACAAGGATGGTGTGACCGTACAGGACGCGAAAGAATCCAAGGCGGCAATCAAAGAAAATCTGGCCCGCTGACCCCTAACATGAAAGTAGGAATTGTATTATGAGAGCCGTTATGGTACTGTTCGACACGTTGAGCCGCCACTTTTTAGAAAGCTACGGTTCCCTTGATGTTCAAACGCCCAATTTTACCCGGCTGGAGCAACACTGTGCAACGTTTGACCAATTTTATTCTGCCAGTTTGCCCTGCATGCCTGCCCGCCGTGATTTGCACACTGGGCGCTACAACTTTATGCACCGTGGCTGGGGCCCGCTTGAGCCGTTTGACTGCTCTGCCGTACAACTGCTGCATGACGCGGGGATCTATACCCATTTGGTGAGCGACCATTCTCATTATTGGGAGGACGGCGGCGCAACGTACCATAACCGTTACAACACCTGGGAGGGATTTCGCGGGCAGGAGGGCGACCGCTGGGTACCGCAGCGCCTTTCAGACCCCACCCGCAACACAAACCCGCTGAATAAGAAGGGCGAAAGCGCCGTACAGCACCTTGCCAACCGCACCCGCATGGAGACGGAGGACGAGATGTCGAGTGTGCGCACTGTTCAGGCCGGGCTGGATTTTTTGGAGCATTACTGGGACACCGATAACTGGTTTTTACAGATAGAGTGCTTTGACCCCCACGAGCCGTTTTATGTGCCGGAAAAATACCGCGCGCTGTATGGATGCGGCGAACGGGAAAAGGCATTCTACTGGCCACCCTACCGCCCGTCAGACAATTTGAGCGAAGCCGACTTGCAGGGAGTGCGCAAAGAATACGCGGCGCTGATTACGATGTGTGATGCCCACCTTGGCCGTGTGCTTGACTTTATGGACGCACACGATATGTGGCAGGATACGATGCTGATTGTGAACACCGACCACGGCTTTTTGCTGGGCGAACATGGCTTTATGGGCAAAAACTATATGCCGCCGTATGAAGAGCTGGTGCACCTGCCGTTTTACCTGCATGACCCGCGCACCCAAAGCACCGGCCGCCGCGAGGGCCTTGCCCAGACAGTGGATATCGCACCCACCCTATTGCATTATTTTGGGGTGGCGTCACCGGTGGAAATGGATGGCCGCGACCTTGCGCCCTTGGCAAAAGACGACACTGCGGTGCGAGATGCCGTGCTGTTTGGTTTGCACGGTGGTCACACCTGCTGGTGCGACGGCAGGTATGTGCTACTGCAGGCCCCCGGTGCAGAGAACCAGCCCCTTGTCAGCTACACGCTGATGCCGACGAACATACGCGGGTATTTTGATGCCGCAACTCTGGCAACAGCAGAGCTTGTGCCCGGCAGCCGGTTTACAAACGGCGCCCCGTGCCTGCGCTATACAGAAAACCCGTTTTATCTGCAGCCACAGCGCTTTGGCACGCTGGTGTTCGATTTGAAGCAGGACCCCGCGCAGCAGCACCCCATCAACGACCCTACTTTGACCGCTGCACTGCGCGAAAAGCTGGCGGCGGCCATGCGGGCCGCGGATGCCCCGGACGAAGAATTTCAGCGGCTGGGGTTGTAAGGCGCGGCCACACAGCAAACGCAGCGTTTTATTGGCGCCATGGCGCTTAAACCGGCAGCAAAACCATTGCACGGCAAAATTTTCAAACACAGGAGACATAGAGCATGGGCTTATTGGACAAACTAAAGAACAAACTGGGCAGCACCCCCGCCGCCATCACCGCCATACCGGGCAGGCTTTATGCACCGCTGGCGGGCACCTTGGTGCCAATCGAAGAGATCCCCGACGAGGTGATCTCGCAGGGGATCCTGGGGCAGGGCTGCGGCATCCGGCCCGATAACGGCAAAGTGGTCTCCCCGGTGGATGGGGTCGTATCCGGTATTGCGCAAACACTGCACGCGGTGGGGGTGACCACCGCAGAGGGGGCCGAACTGCTGATCCATGTGGGGGTCGACACGGTGGAGATGAACGGCGAGGGCTTTGAAGTGGCGGTAAAGGCCGGCCAGCACGTCGTGTGCGGCCAGCTGCTGTTGACTTTTGACCTTGCGACCATTGAACAGGCCGGCCACCCCACTGTCACCACTTTTGTGGTGACCAATGCGGATGAATTTGCCGAAGTAACGGTGACGACCGGCCTGCATGTGAACGCGGGTCAGGAGATTGGTTCTTTTTGCAAATAAGCCCGGCGCCCGCACCCGCGGGCGCCCAAGCAAACAACAGGATGGTGAAACATGAATACCTTTAACGAACAGTTTTTATGGGGCGGGGCCGTTGCCGCAAACCAGCTGGAGGGCGGGTGGAACCTGGACGGCAAGGGCGTTGCCGTGCCGGACCTTTGCACCGGCGGCAACAAAACGACCCCAAAGCGCCTCACGACCACGATGGAAGAGGGGACTTTTTACCCCAGCCATGAAGCCATTGACTTTTACCACCATTACAAAGAGGACATTGCACTGATGGCGGAAATGGGGTTTCGGTGTTTCCGGTTTTCGATTGCCTGGACCCGCATTTTCCCCACCGGCATGGAAGACGAGCCCAACGAGGCCGGCTTGCAATTCTACGACAACGTTCTGGACGAATGCCACAAGCACGGCATTACGCCACTGGTGACTATTTCGCATTACGAAATGCCGTATGCTTTGGTAGAAACCTATAATGGCTGGGCCGGGCGGCAGTGCATTGACCACTTTACGCGGTATTGCCGCGCCATTTTTGAGCGCTACAAAAACAAAGTCACCTACTGGCTGACCTTTAACGAGATCAACAGCGGCACGATGCCGATGGGCAATGCGCTTTCGCTTGGCACGGTGCGGGGGTATAGCGGTAACATGATGGCTTGCCCGGACGACCCCGCCGTGCGGTTTCAGGCCCTGCATCACCAGTTTGTTGCCAGTGCTGCCGCCATAAAGCTGGCGCACGAGCAGTACCCACAGTTTAAAATGGGCAACATGATCTGCTTTATTACACTGTACCCCTACAGCTGCCGGCCCGCCGATGTGCTTGCCGCACAAAAACAGATGCGCATTTTTAACTGGTTTTGCTCCGACGTACAGGTGCGTGGCGAATACCCCGCCTACATGAAGCGCTATTTTGAAGAGAACGATATTCATATTGCAAAGCAGCCCGGCGACGACGCACTGCTGCGCGAGGGCACGGTGGATTTTTACACTTTCAGCTATTATATGAGCAACTGTGCCGCCGCAAGCGACAGCGCAGCAGAAAAAACCGACGGCAACCTGAGCGGCGGTGTGAAAAATCCGTACCTGAAAGAGAGTGACTGGGGCTGGCAGATTGACCCCGAGGGGCTGCGCTACACGCTGAACGAAATTTACGACCGCTACCGCCTGCCGCTGATGGTGGTGGAAAACGGCCTTGGCGCACAGGACGTGTTGCAGGCGGACGGCAGTATCCACGATGCCTACCGCATTGACTACCTGCGTGAGCATATTCGCCAAATGAAGCAGGCGGTCGCCGACGGTGTGGACCTGATGGGCTACACCCCGTGGGGCTGCATTGACCTTGTTTCGGCCTCTACCGGCGAAATGGCAAAGCGCTACGGCATGATTTACGTCGACAAATACGACGACGGCACCGGCACCCTTGCCCGGCGCAAGAAAGACTCGTTTTACTGGTACCAAAAAGTCATTGCCAGTAACGGCAACGACCTTTGACTTGGTTCTACCCCGCGCTGTAACTTTTTGCAATGCAAAGGGCCCCCGACACAAGGTGTCGGGGGTCCTTTACTGCCACAGGCACCGCCTGTGGTTTTTTATTTTTCAAACACCGGCTGCCCGGCCCTTTGCTCAGGCTTCGCTCTGCAAAAAGTCGATGGCGAACTGCGCATACACCGCGGCACCGCGCTGCAACACATCCTCATCCACGGTGTACTTTTCGTGGTGATTCGTGTACACATAGCCCTTTGCCTCGTTGCGGCTGCCGATAAAACCGTACAGGCCGGGGGCCTTTTCCATAAAGTACGAAAAATCCTCGCTGCCCATCATCGTGGGCAGATGGCCGACGCCCTCTTCCCCGTACAGCTTCACCACCGCGTCGTGCGCGATCTGGTTCAGCTTTTCGTTGTCGTTGATGACCGGCGGGGTGAGGTGAATATATTCCGTGCTGGCCTTTGCGCCCAGCGCCGCCGCGGTATCGCCCGCAATGCGCTGCATATCGGCGGCAATGGTCTCCAGAATTTTGGTCGAGAAGGTGCGCACAGTGCCCTCAATGACCACCTTGTTGGCAATGATGTTGAAGCGCTGGCCGCCGTTGATCTTACCGACGGTGAGCACCAGCGGGTTCAGCGGGTCGTTGTTGCGCGACACATAGGTTTGCAGGTTCATGATGATGGACGCTGCCGCCACAATGGCGTCGGTGCCAAGGTGCGGGGCGCTGCCATGGGCCGAAACGCCCTCAATGGTGATGGTAAAAATGTCACAGCAAGCCATGCGGTTACCGGCAGAAACATCGACCAGCGGGGCATCAAAGTTGCCCCAGATGTGCGCGCCATAAACTGCGTCGACGCCATCCATCACGCCCTCGGCTACCATGGCTTTTGCACCGGTGGCCACTTCTTCTGCCGGCTGGAACAGCAGTTTCACTTTGCCCGGCAGTTCGGCTTTCACCTCGGTCAAAATTTTGGCGGCACCCAGCAGCATAGCCATGTGGTTGTCGTGCCCGCAGGCATGCATGGCACCGTTGGTAGAGGCAAACGGCAGGCCGGTCTCCTCCACCACTTCCAGTGCGTCGATGTCGGCACGCAGGGCCACGGTTTTGCCAGACTTGCCGCCTTCAATGGTGCCCACAAGGCCGTGGCAGGTTTTGCACATTGCAACTGAAACACCCATCGCCTCAAGGTCCGCCTTCAACGAAGCCGAGGTGTTTTCCTCTTTATTCGAAAGCTCGGGGCAGGCGTGGTAAAAACGGCGGCGGTCAATGATATAGTCGTTATATTTTTCTGCAAGAGATTTTACATTCATGGGGATTACTCCTTTTGTTTTGCTTCACTTTGGCATTATTCGCGCGGTGCCTTGGCCGCAAGGTAATCGGCCGCAAACTGGGCATGCATTGCGGCGCCGCGTTTCAGCGCATCTTCCACCACGTCATAGCGGTCGTTGTGGTTCGAATAAATGCAGCCGCTCTTTTCGTCGTAGCTGCCAAGGAAACCAAATACACCGGGGACCTTTTCCATAAAATAGGCAAAATCTTCGCTGCCCATCATTTTGGGCAGTTCGCGCAGCGACTCTTCGCCGTACAGTGTCACCGCCGCATCATGTGCGATCTGGTTCAGATCGTCGTGGTCATTGATGACCGGGCCGGGGAACTTTTCGTACAGCAGGGTGGCCTTTGCGCCAAACGCCGCGGCGGTTTCGTCTACAATGCGGCGCAGCAGCGGCTCAATTTTTTCGCGCATCTCACGCGAATGAGTGCGGCAGGTGCCCTCCATCACCACTTTGTTGGCGATAATGTTGAAGCGCTGGCCGCCGTGAATTTCGCCCACCGTGACGACAAGCGGGTTCAGCGGGTCGTTGTTGCGCGACACGATGGTCTGCAAATTGAGAATGATCGACGCCGCGGCTACCACGGCATCGGTGCCAAGGTGCGGCGCACTGCCGTGGGCCGAAACCCCCTCTACCGTAATGGTAAAGTTGTCGCAGCTTGCCATGCGCACACCGGGCTGCACATTGATGTAAGGCGCTTGCAGGCCTGCCCAGATATGCTGCCCGTAAATCGCGTCCACATCGTCCAGCACACCCTCGGCCACGTAATACTCCGCCCCGTGGCAGGTCTCCTCTGCCGACTGGAAGAACAGCTTCACGTTGCCCTGCAACTCGTCTTTGATTTCGCACAAAATATGTGCCGCGCCCAGCAGCATCGCAATGTGGTTGTCGTGCCCGCAGGCGTGCATCACACCACTGTTTTCGCTGGCAAAGGCAAGGCCGGTCTTTTCTTCTACCGGCAGCGCGTCAATGTCGGCGCGCAGGGCCACGGTTTTGCAGCCGGGCTTTGCCTTGCCGCCCAAAATCATGGCCGTGCAGCCGGGGTGCCCTTCAAACCGGTGTACCGCAAGGCCCATACCCTCTAATTGTGCAACGATTGCATCGGTAGTTTTCCACTCTTCCCACGAAAGCTCCGGGTGCGTGTGGAACCAGCGGCGCTGCTCAATGATATAGCTCTCGTACTTTTGTGCCAAAGCTTTGATGTCCATTCTGTTTGCTCCTCCTTTTATTGTTCTGCCGCCGTGGGCTTTCCCTTTCCCCCGCCGGTAGTCTCTGCCGTTTGTGTTTTATTGTAACACATTCGGGCGAGAGTTGTTATTGTTTTTTATCCCCTACGGGGCAAGCACACGGGCGGAGTTTATGCCTTTTGCTTGGTCAGCATAACGTCCAGCACGATGTTATCCATCACCGGCGACCCGTCGTTGCCAAGGCGCACAAAATTGCGGATCGTCTGCTCGGGGTCATGTTCCACAATGCCCTCGTTTGGCTGCACACTGACATCGTTGAGCGCCATAAACGCACACTGGAACGCCGTGTTGACGCAGGTGCTGATTTTCAGCGCACAGTCTGCTTTGGCCCCGTCACACAGCATGCCGGTCACGTCGCCCAGCATGTTGTTGACCGCATACCCCATCTGCTTGGCATTGCCGCCCATCAGGTATACCAAACCGCAAGCAGCGCCCGTGCCGGCCACCGTTGCACCGCACAGGCCCGACAGCAGCCCAAACCGGCAGTGAATATGAATGGCCATCAAATGCGACACCGTAACGGCGCGCAGCATTTTATCCTCGCTGGCGCCCAGCGTTTTGGCCGCGCTGACAATGGGCATCGTGGCGGTGATGCCCTGGTTGCCCGAACCGGAGTTTGTGACGACCGGCACGTTGGCGCCCGCCATGCGCGCGTCGGCACCACTGGCCGTCGCCTCCATTGCATCGGTCACCATACCGGCACACATATAGCCGTGCTGCTTTGCCCAACTGATGTTCTTGCCGATATTCAGCCCGTAATTGCCCTGCTGGCCCTCTTGCGAGATGCGGGTGTTCACCTCAATGGCCTGCCGGATCATGTGCAGGTCGTCTTTTTCGGGGTCCAACTCGTTTGCAAAATCAAAAATTGACTGGATCGACAGCACTTCGTCCACCACATCGGCCGGTACCCCGTTTACAAGGGTACCCACTTTGTGGTTGACGAGCACGTTGCCGTCCTCTTCAATATAAATGACATTGGTGTGGGCAGAGGCAATAATTGCTTTGGCCGTGTGGCCGTCCGCACTTTTGACCTCTACTTCTACATACAGCTTTTCGGGGGTCTCTTTTTTGCCCATCGTCACGTGGCCGCTTTGCACCAGTGCAATGGCTGCCGCCCGCTGCTCTTCGCTGGCTTCATCCACTACCTGCAACTGGCGCTCTACCTTGCCGCCCATTGCGCCAAGTGCCGCCGCGTAGTCGATTCCCGTATAGCTGGTTCCCGGTATGCCTGCCGCCATTGCGTTTTTGATGATGTTCACGCTAGCGAGCACCGTGAGCTCTTTGACCTCGCCTTTCAAATGAGCCCTGGCGTTTGCTGCGCAAAGCGCAATCGCGGCAGGCTCGGTACATCCAGTTGCGAGTTCCATCTCGCTGTTGAGAATCTCACAGATCAATTTGTGATCCACAAAACTCAACTCCTTCACCTTTATTTTTTTATAAAAACCAGCAAAATACTGGGTTTTTATTAACAGGGCGAGGTGCAATTTACATATTTATTCATCCCGTTAAAACAATTATAAGCACCCCGCCAGTGCATTGCAATCTTTTTTCGGCCCACGGTGAAACTATGGATATTTGTATGAAAAAGCCCCAGCTTTCTTTGTTATTCTGCACCGTAAGCCCACTTTTCTTTGCTTTTTATAACGAGTGTTTTTGTACCAGCCGGCCCCCCGGTGCCTGTTGTTTACAGTTTGGGCCGGCACCGGGCAAAAAAACTGCATCGTGGCAATTTTTAAAATGGTATTTTTTTACATTTCATCCGGCCCCAGGGGCTACCCGCGCCGTTTGCCACTGCACCCGGGCATTTTTATGTGTCGCCGCGCCGCCGTTTTTGCATGCAAAAAGCCTTTACCCTTTGGGGGTAAAGGCTTTTTAGTTGTTGTTTAAATTACTGCAACCGCTTCAATTTCCACCCGTGCGTCTTTGGGCAGTGCGGCAACCTGCACTGCGGCACGGGCCGGGCAAGCGCCCGTAAAGTACTCGGCATACGCACCGTTCATCGCAGCAAACTCGCCCATATCCTTTAAAAACACCGTCGTCTTGACGATATGCTCCATCCCAAGGCCCGCACTTTGCAAAATAGCACGGATATTTTGCAGTGAACGGTGGGTCTGGCTGACGATGTCTTCGCCCGCAAATTCGCCGGTGGCAGGGTCTACCGGCAGCTGGCCGGAAACGAACACCATATTGCCCGCCTTAATTGCCTGCGAATAGGGGCCGATCGCTCCGGGCGCGTTTTCTGTGTGTAATGCCTCGTTCATAGTATTCTCCTTATGTGTTATGCATAATCTATATTCTTATCATATCCAACTTTGCCAAGCAGTGCAATCTTAAATATTCCATTTTTTACAAAATTGTAGTTACGGCCTGTTTTCAAACCGGGTCACCGCAGTTGTTCTGCAAGCTGGCGGGCGGTGGGCACATCGTCCACCGTTTTGGCATAATGGGCAAACAGCACACGGCGGTCAGCATCCAGCACAAAGGCCGCCGGCAGCTGCAATTCGTCCCCCTCATACCGCCCGTGCCGGTGCCCCGCGGCGGTCGCTTTTGCTATTTTAGCCAGTGTGCCGGGCCCCGCCATTTTGGCTTTGCTCTCGGCGGGCAGGATATCAAACTGCCGGTACAAATCGCCTTTGGGGTCACATACGATGTCAAACGGAAAGCGGTTTTCCCCCTCCAGCTCCTGCCGCAGCAGGTCGGCATCGCTTTGCAGCACCACCAGCAGCCGGCCGCCCGCCTGTTGCAGCTCGGCATAGCCCGCCTTATACTGCGCAAGGTCTAACCGGCACAGGGTGCAGCCGTAGTAGCGCAAAAACACGATGGCCGTTTTACCCTTGCCCATGGCCTGCGCCAAGGTGTTACTGCGTGAAAACGGGGTGTCAAACGAAAAATCGGGCATCACATCGCCCACCTGTAGCTTTGCCATCTGTTCGCCTCTTTCTGCGTTACGCGTTAAACACGTAGCGGTCCAGCCGCTCCATCGCCTCAATGACACGGCTGTGCGGCACCGCAAGGTTCATGCGAATGCCACAGGGGCCGTGGAACATGCGGCCATCCTGCCAGATGACCCCCACGCCCACACCGGCGCGCTGTACCTCATCAATGGTCTTGCCGTGCTCTTTGCACCACTCGGTACAGTCGAGGAACAACATGTAAGTACCCTCCGGCTTTGACAGCGTAACGCCTTTGAAATGGGTGGTGATGTAATCATAAGCGTAATTCACGTTGTCGCTGAGCACCTGCAACAGCTCGCCCAGCCACTCTTCGCCCTCCGGCCGATACGCACCGATCAGCGCATGCATCGACAGCACGTTCATGTCGTTATAGTGCGGCAACGAGGATTCTTTGCGCACCCGCTCGCGGATGTATTTGTTATAAATAATGTGATAGCTGCCGATCAGGCCCGCAAGGTTAAAGGTTTTAGACGGCGCATAAACAGCGACGGTGCGGTTTTTCGCGTCTTCGCTGACCGACTGGGTGGGGATGTGCTTGTGGCCGTTTAAGATGAGGTCCGACCAGATCTCATCCGAAACAACATACACGTCGTTCGCGCGGTAAACCTCCATCGCCTTTTCGATCTCTTCTTTTTCCCACACGCGGCCACAGGGGTTGTGCGGCGAGCAGAACACTGCGGCATGGATCTTGTACTGCTTGATTTTTGCGTCCATATCCTCGTAATCCATGCGCCACACGCCGTTTTCGTCCTGTTTCAGCGGGCTGTGCACAATGTTATAGCCGTTGTTTTCAAGGCTCATCGTGAAGCCGATATACGTGGGGGAATGCAGCAGCACGTTGTCGCCCTTCGAGCAAAACACATTCAGGGCACTGACCACGCAGCCCAGTACGCCGTTTTCGTAGCCGATGCAGTCTTTCGTCAGCCCTGTCACGCCGTTGCGGTCTTTCTGCCAGCGGATGATCGAGTCAAAATACTCCTCGCGCGGCGCAAAATAACCATAAGCCGGGTGCTTGGCACGCGCAATGATCGCCTCGGGGATCGTCGGCACGGTTGGGAAGTTCATATCCGCAACCCACATCGGGATCTGGTCAAAGCCCGGCTTCGTCTCACCCGCAGGGGCAAACCCCGGGATCACCGGCAAGTCCACCGCAATCGAGTCCATGCCGTGACGGTCCATAATACTTGTAAAATCATACTTCATTCTCTTGGCCTTCTTTCTGATTTACCATTTTACCACAATTCACGCTTTTTATTGTACCATATCTACCGCACTAGATAACAACCACATATCAGGGCTTTTTTTGACCCCAACATGTGGTTGTTATTCAGCCTCATGTAATAGCTGTTTACTCAAGCTGCTTAGACAACACCGCTCCAACCAGTCACAGTCAAAATTGTAATAACGATGCAGGACAACCCGATCAAGATCAGCACTTTCGGGAAAACCCATTTAACCCATTTGCCAAACGGTACTTTTGCCATGGCAACGCCACCAATCGTCCAGCCAAGCAGCGGGGAAACCAGGTTGGTAAAGCCATCGCCAAACTGGTATGCCTGCACGACGATTTCAGGCTTTAAGCCCAGCACTTCGCCGATGGGCTTGAAGATCGGCACCAGAATAGCGGCTTTGGAAGTTGCCGAGGGAATGATGGGGTTGATGATGGCAACGACCAGCGTCATGCCGACCGTCGAAATCCAGCGGGGCAGCGACATCAGCGGCAGTGTAATGCCATAAACAATGGTCTGCAGAACATTGCCCGCAGTCAGCACCAGCGAAACCGATTTTGCCATGCCGATGACAAAGCAGACAAACGCCATGCCGGCAAGGCCCTTGGCAAACGAGTTGCCGATCTCATCGGCATTCATCTTGCCAATAATGCCCTCAATAACTGCTGCTACCAACATCACAGTGACCATCACTGCAAACACGTTTGCGGGGTCGCCAACCACACCATAAATAGTGATAATGACCCACTGCGCAATGAAAATGATCATGTTGAGAATAACACGCCAGCCCATGGTCGCTTCTTTCAGCTCTTCCTCCGCTGAATCGGCACCCGGGCGCCAGCCTTCAGAATACATGGGGGATTTCGTCGGGTCTTTCGTGATTTTGTTGATGTAAAGCATCAGCATGACAAGGCCCACGATCATGAAAACATTCATGATGATAAAGCGGGTAAGGAACGCCCCAAACGGGGTGGTTCCCATCAGGCCCTGCACAATGAAAGCTTTGGTCGGGCCGGTACCGAAACCGATCATGGTACCAAACAGGGAAACGCCCAGTGCCGTCATTGGGTCTAATTTCAACTTCTTCGCGAATACGACACCGATGGGGATGATGGCGATCAGCGCGTCACTGCCGCCAAAACCGCCAAGGTAGACCATCAGGATAAACATGACACTGATGAGCAGGGTACGGCCGCGATCCTGCAGCTTATACACGCTGTAGTTCAGGATGCTGTCGAACGTACCGGTATCCAAAAAGACCTGAATTGCGGCACCCGAGATCAACACGACAAAGATGATCGGTGCAGAGCCCACCATGCCGGGGAAAATCTGCAACAAGGCCATCAGCGGGTTTACCGGTGTTTGCGCCCCCAGAAAAGCAAATTGGTCGCCAAGGATTGCGCCATCTGCATTTACCGCAAACTGCCCGGCAGGGATGATGTAGGTGAGTAGACTGCAAAATAAAAGCAGCCCCAACATGATCCAAAGCAAATGTGGCATTTTAAACTTTTTCTTCAGGGTTTTGCTTTTTTCTGTTCCCATAGTGATTCCTCCAAATTTTTAATAACACTCAATTTATTAAATTATGCGTTTGCCTTCTCCCCTAAGGCAGACACATATTTAAGCGTTGACAAAAGCCCCAGATCCAGAACACCTTCATCCACATCAAAAAAGCCGTTGTGATGCGCGGCGCCCGACCCGTATGCCGGGTTGCGAATACCCAAATGCGCAAGCACACTGGGGTAAAGCTGCACATATCTGCTGTAAGATTCTGACGCATACCACGGCTCGCACTGTGCAATACAGTTTTCAGGCAAAACTTCCGGCAGGTACTTTTGCGCAATCTCAGCACAGGCGGGGTCGTTGATGACAGGGCCGCACGCAACGTTGCATTCCTGTACATATTCTATTTTGCAGTGGTCCATTGCCGCGGTATGCTCTGCAACCGACTTTACAATTTCAACTGCCTTTTCGCCCTCTGCCATGTTAAAAAACCGCAGCGAACCCAAAATCGTGGCGGTATCCGGGATGACATTGCCCACTGAGCCCCCCTGGATGCTTGTGATGCCCAGCGTGACGGTCTCACCCGCAGTGATCTGGTTGACCCACGCCGTGGAGAGGTTTGTCAAAATCGACGCTGCACAGAACACGGGGTTGACGGAAAGATCTGGCCGGAACCGTGCCCGCCGCGACCAACGACCTTCATGTTGACAACTGCCGCACCTGCCATGCGCGGCCCAGGCTGAACACAGATCTTGCCGGAATCCAAGGCATTATACACGTGAATGGCCCAGCATGCATCCACCTTGCGCTTCGCCAGGGCATCGATCATCCCCTGCACACCGCCACCGTTTTCTTCGCCTTCTTCAAAGCAAAAATAAATGGTACCGCACACAGAATCTTTGCAGGCAGTCAGTGCTTTCACTGCCCCCAGCAGCATTGCCGTATGGGCGTCGTGCCCACAGGCATGGCAAGTATTCGGGTTATCAGACACACAGACACGCGGCCCTGCTAAGTTATTGGGCTCTTCTGGCATGGGAAGGGCATCAAGGTCGGAACGCAGCACAATGTGCGGGCCGGGTCTCCCCGTTTCTAATGTTGCAAGCAGCCCCGTTTTGCTGACCTTTTCATAGGGTAGCCCCGCAGCCTTTAATTCCTTTTGAACAAACGCACTGGTTTTTTCCTCCGTCCCGCTCGGTTCTGCAAAGCGGTGGATCGTTCTTCTGCATGTAATCACATAATCGTGTAGTAAACGGGCCTGTTCTTCAATCTGTTGATTCGTCATAACAAATAGGACTCCTTTCTTCTTCCCCAAACATAAAAAACGGTATGGTCTCATCTTTACCGTTTCGATGCCAACACTTCATTGCAGCATTCGTTACCGCCACAGGTTGCCACATACGCCCTTTGCCAATTACATTGTATTATAAGTTGTTTTGGGCGAAACTTATTTTCTAATGTTGTGACATATTGAAAAAATTTGTTTTACGCTGATAATTTAAATATCTTTTGCTTAGCTTTATCATACCGTATTTTTGTAGAAATGCAATAGTTTTTATTATTTTGATAATTAAATTATTATCAAATTTTTCTGTTAAATTTGTCAGTTGACATATTTTCTATATGTGTGATAAAATAATGTTCAATGCTATGCTAAAAAAGTAGGGTGGTTTGAATCATGACAGACCGTGAGGTACTTGCGCTTTATCGCCCGTTGCTGCCTTTTCTGGCACAACTTTGCGGCCCCGCGTGCGAAGTTTTGCTGCACGATGTTTCCCGCCCCGAAGAATCGGTCATCGCGATCGAAAATGGTTACCATTCTGGCCGTGAGCTTGGCAGCCCATTGACGGATCTCGCTTACCGCATTATTGATTCCGGCGAGTACAAAACAAAAGACTTTCTTTCAAATTATGCCGGTGCAGGCAAGGGCAAAAATTTTGTGTCCAGCACTTACTTTATAAAAAACGAGGGCAAGCTGATTGGCCTGCTTTGTATCAACCGCGACATGTCGGCTATGGCAGAGCTGGAAAATGCCTTGCAACGCCTGCAGCGCCAATGCAATTTGATGACCCAACTGCCCGAAATTCAGGAGACGCTGGATGTTCCTCTGCCCAAAATACTGGAAAACATGGTCAGTGCCGCGATTGCAGAATCCGGTTTGTTGCCCGACAGAATGAACCGCACTGAAAAAGTGGCTATCGTGCACAAGCTGGCAGACCAGGGCGTGCTTGGGATGAAAGGCTCGGTGCCGGAGATCGCGCATCAGCTGAACATCTCAGAACCCACGGTATACCGCTATATCAACCGGGAAGCCTAAAACAGCACAAAACGAAAAACACCCGCTTTGGTTTTTAACCAAAGCGGGTGTTTTTGACTGTAAATAGCAATATTTTATTCTTCGGTATCCTGCTGCTCTGTTTTCGGTTTGCGGTAACGCAATGCCACTGCGGCACTGATAATGGCAAGCACCAGCCCCAGCAGCGCAAGCAGCGCATCCCCCATCGCGTGGCTGCCAAACCACATTGCGCCCTTTACCAACATCAGCGTCGCAGAAAAAATAATGGCCCAAGGCAACAGCAATGGCATTTCGCCTTGCTTTTGCTGCGGCTTTTGGACAGCGTTTGCACGCTCTTGCAATTGCTGGGCAACCTCTGCGGGCGGGCCCATTTTTTCGGTTGCCTCTTGCTGGCTAAGCCCGGCTTCCACCAGTTCATACAGCTCGTTTTCAAGCTGGCGGGCAATTTTTTCCCATGTTTTGGGCGGCAGCGACAACTGTGCTTTTACTGCTTCGACATATTCACGGATCGTCATGCAAACCCCTGCCTTTCTGTATTGTAAAAAGTATAGCATTTTTTACGGGGTTTCTCAAATGGCCCCGCGCCTGTTTGTGGTATAATGAAAAAAGAAGTTACCAGCTAAAAGGAGGCGAACCCATGGCCTTTGGCGTTTATCTGCACATCCCTTACTGCGAGGGCAAATGCAACTATTGCAATTTTTATTCGCGCGGGGGCAGCCATGCCGTGCCAAACGACTATATTGAAGCCCTTTTGCGTGAGCTGCCGCGGTTTGGCGGGTGCACCCCGTTGCGGCCCGACACGCTGTATTTTGGCGGGGGCACCCCCAGCCTGCTACGCCCCTCGCAGGTGGCGCGGCTGATCGATGCCATTGCGCCGGTACCGGGGGCGGAGATCACGCTGGAGGCAAACCCCGGTACCCTGACCGCTGAAACCCTGCGCGGTTACCGCTCTGCCGGGGTGAACCGGCTTTCGGTGGGGGTGCAAAGTGCCAATGATGCACAGCTGCGTCGCCTTGGCCGCCCGCACGATGCCGCCACGGCACGGCAGGCGCTGGCCATGGCTGCCGCCGCCGGGTTTGACAATATTTCTGGCGATTTGATGCTGGCCCTGCCCGAAGAGACCACTGCGGATATCGACAGCACCCTTACACTGCTGGCAGAGGGCGGGGTAAGCCACATCAGCGCGTATCTGCTGAAAATCGAACCCCAAACCGTCTTTGGGGTTCGCCCGCCGGAGGGCCTGCCAACGGAGGACGAAGCCGCAGATTTTTACCTGTATGCGGTAGAGTGGCTGGCACAAGAGGGGTTTGCCCAATACGAGATCAGCAACTTTGCAAAGCCGGGCTTTACCAGCCGCCACAACTTAATTTATTGGGACTGTGGCGACTACCTTGGCCTTGGCCCCGCCGCTTATTCGTGTATGAACGGGCACCGGTTTCACTACGCCCCGCAGCTGACCGACTTTTTGCGCCCCGCCCCCCCGCTGCTGCAAGACAGCACGGTGGACGCAACCGATTATATCATGCTGCAAACCCGCCTTGCCAAAGGGCTTTCGCTGCCCGCCTTGCAGCAACTTTGGGGGATTACCCTGACCCCCGCACAGCAAAAAAAGTTAGCCGCGTGCGAAAAGGCCGGGCTGTGCCGCCTGACAAACGACACCCTGACCTTGACCCCAAAAGGCATGCTGGTACAAAACTCGCTGTTGACTGATGTCTTTTTTTGACCGGCGCAAACTCCTTTGGGGCTTGCTGAAATTGTATAACAAATACCGCAACCTTTGCAGCAACAGGGTTGCGGTATTTTGTTTGAACTTCAAAGTAGATTGACATCTGCCCTGCGCCGGTGGTATACTGGCGAAAGCAATTACTTTGAACTTCAAACTATAATAAATGCAAAACCGGGAGGCCCGCATGAACGACAGCCAAACACAGCTCAACCGGTTTCTGGTCGAGGTGTTTCACGACGTTCTGCGGCTGGAAGAGCAATCCCTTACCAAAGGGCAGTTTCGAAACCTTTCCGTCAGTGAAATGCATGTGATCGAAGCCGTAGTCAACGGCGAAGCAGAGGGTAAGGCCGGTATGGCGGCACTGGCGGCACAGCTGCAAGTCTCTGCCGGTACGCTGACCATTGCAGTGAAAACGCTGGAGCAAAAAGGTTATTTGTTGCGCCACAGAACCAGCGCTGACCGCCGCCGGGTGACCGTGGCCGTCACCCCGCTGGGGCAGGCCGCCTTTGCCGCGCACAAGGCGTTTCACCGTCAGCTCATCGATGCGGTGGCCCAGCAGTTGCCACCCCAGCAGCTCGCTTCGCTTGCAAGCGCACTTTCTACCCTGCACCATTTTTTTGACAAACTTTAACTACCAAACCGCAGCCCGCCGGGCAGCGGCAGCAGACAGGAGACGACAGGATATGGCAATTCGCATTATTACCGATTCCACCGCAGATTTTTCAGTTGAAGAAGCCAAGGCAGCCGGGGTTTCTACCGTGCCTTTGAACGTAAACTTTGGGCCGGACGAAGTGTACCGCGACGGCATTGACCTTGACCCACAGGAGTTTTATGCCCGCCTGGCGGCGGCAGACCAGCTGCCGACCACCAGCCAGCCCAGCCCGGATGAGTTTTTGACCCTGTTTGAAGAGGCAAAAGCCGCGGGGGACGATGTGGTTGCCGTGCTGCTTTCGGGTGAGCTTTCCGGCACCGTGCAAAGTGCCGAGCTGGCGCGTGGGCTTTCGGGCTGGGAGGAGCATATTTTTATCGTGGACAGCCTTTCGGCGACACTGGGCCTGAAACTACTGGTGCAGCGTGCCGGTGCACTGCGGCAGGGCGGGTACCCCGCGCAGCAGATTGCCGCCCGGCTGGAAGAAGAAAAACACCGCCTGCGGCTGTATGCCGTGGTGGATACGCTGAAATATCTGCAAAAGGGCGGCAGGCTGCCCAAGGCAGTTGCCATTGCGGGCAGCCTGCTGGGCATTAAGCCGGTCATCACCATCGCCGGCGGCAAGGTGGGTGTTGCTGGCAAGGCCCGTGGTTTGCCGGGTGCTTATGTTGCTATTTTTAAACTGATGACCGAGCAGGAGGGCGGCATTGATGCCCACACCCCCTGTATCATTGGGTATACCGGGCACCGGCGCACCATCGAGCCGTTTTACCGTTATGTCACCGAGCAAATGCACCTTGCGGCCCCGCAAATTTCGCCCATTGGCACGGTGATTGGCACCCATGCGGGCCCCGGCGCCTGCGGTATTGCCTATTTTACCGCCGAAACCGCCCCCGCCGCACTGTAAACAGGTGCACAAGCATACAATTATTAAAAACCATGACAAGTTTTATCGCAAGCCGTTTTTAAAATTAACATGAAAACACAGTACCCGCTTTCGCAGGGTTTTGTGTCGCAAAAGGCCCGCAGGTTTTTAAAGCCTGCGGGCCTTTTTGTTGATTTACTGCGCTATTGTTAGGCCAGCAGAGGGCTTTCTGGCCCCTAAAGCTGCTCAACCCACGATGGGTTTACCTGCTGTTACTCTTCGCACGCCAGCTGTTGCACGGTTTCGCATACCGTTTCAATGCCGTTTTGTAAAAGGTCGTAATCGGTCCACTCCTCCGGGCAATGGCTGCGCCCGCCGCGGCTGGGCACAAATACGAGCCCGATATTTGTGATGTCGGCCATGATCATTGCATCATGCCCCGCACCGGACAGCATGCGGCGGCTGGTGAGGCCCAGTTTTTTAGCGCTTTGTGCCAGCAAATCGCAGACATGCGGGTCGGCCTGCACCGGTTTTGTCTCCACCATCATGCGCAGCGCATACGACAGTGCGTCGTTGCTTGCGGTCAGCTCGTCCAGCTTTGCCGTTACCGCGGCCAGCACCGTTTCAATACAGCCGGTGCTTTTGCTGCGGATATCCACATAAAACACCACTTTGCCCGGCACAATGTTAAACGAGCCGGGGCGCACCTCTATTTTGCCCACCGTCGCCACGGTGCCCTCGCCCACTTTTACCGCGGCTTCGTTTGCCGCAATGGCGGTTTTGGCCGCCACCAAAAAAGCGTCGGCACGCATATCCATCGGTGTGGTGCCCGCGTGGTCGGGGCGGCCGGTCACCGTGACCTCTACCTCTTTAATGCCGACCACCGTTTCCACAATGCCCACCGCATCGCCACTGTTCTCTAAAATGGGGCCCTGCTCGATGTGCAGCTCGATAAAATTTTTGATCTCGCCCTTTTTGCGCACCGCGGCGGCGTAATGTGCGGGGTCCAGCCCAAAGGCGCGCATCGCCTGCCCGGTGGTGATGCCGTCCGGGTCGGTAAAGGTGGCAAGCTCCTGTTCGCCAAGGCGGCCGGTCATCGCGCGGCTACCAAAAAGGCCTGCGCCAAAACGGGCACCTTCTTCTTCGATCATCGCGATAAACTCGATGGGGTGTTTCGGCACGACCCCGTTTTCGTGCAGCACGCGCGCCGTTTCCAGCCCGGTGATGACACCGGCGGGGCCGTCAAAATTGCCGCCGTTTTTTACCGAATCAAAATGGCTGCCGCACATCACGACCGGTGCCGTGGGGTCGGTGCCCTCCATGCGGCCAATGATGGTGCCCACCGCATCGGTACGCACGGCAAGGCCCGCCTGCTGCATTTGCAGTGTGATGTACTGCGCCGCTTTGCGGTGCTCTTCGGTAAACGAAAGGCGGGTCAGCCCCTCGCCCGGCGTGGCGTTAAACGCCGCCAGTGCCTCTATATCCGCGCGGATCCTCTCTAATTTTGTTCTCATTTGGTTGCCCCCTGTTTTGTTGTTTTTATCTGTATCCAACACGGCCACCGGCACCCTTTTACAGGGTACCGGTGGCCGCTTGCTTAAAACTGTTCTTCTACTACCGGGCCACTTGCTACCGGCCGCAGCAGCCATACCTGCCCAAACCCCGCACGCCGCAAGGCTTTTAGCCCGGCGCGCGCCGTGCGCTCATCCGTAAATACGCCATAGGTGGCCGCACCGCTGCCGGTCATCAGCGCGGCGCCCGCCCCTGCATCGCGCAGCAACTGGCAGATGGTTTCGGTGTCCTTACCCGCAGATGCCTTTTGCAGCGCATTGGCAAGGTGCGGCAATAACTGCGGCACACTGCCCGCCCGCAAGGCGGCTTCTGCTGCATCGGTAGCAGGCCGCTCGCCCGCACCCACGCTGTCATAGGCGGCAAAGGCCTGTGGGGTTGAAATGCCATAACCGGGCATGCACACCACAAACACGCACCCTTGCAACGGCGGCAACACAAGCAGTTCATCGCCCACTCCGCGCACCCGGGCCGTACCGCCCAGCAGTGCAAACGGCACATCGGCACCAATGGTGGCACCAATGCGGCAAAGTTCGGCCAGCGGCAGTTTGGCACCGTACAGCGAATTCAGGCCCACCAGCACGGCGGCGGCATCGGCACTGCCACCGCCCATGCCCGCACGCACCGGTGTTCTTTTTTGTAAGTGAATTTCGGCCCCGGCCAAAAGGCCGACCTCCTGCAAAAATGCAACGGCCGCTTTCCACACCGTGTTCTTTTCGCCCAGCGGCAACAGCGCGCCATTTGCCGTGACACGCAAAATGCCTGACCGGCGCACCGTCACCCGCTCGTACAGGCTAACAGCCTGCATCAGCATATCCATGGTATGGTAGCCGTCCGGCCGCACTCCGGTAATATCGAGGCTGAGGTTCAGCTTAGCCGGTGCGCGCAGCGTAATGCCGTTCATTCCAGTCCCCCTTGTTTGCTGCCTGCCGACACACCGGGCACCGGGCCGCAAACGGGCAGCAGGTCAAAGTTTAAAAAATGCAATGCGGCGCACGTCAATGGCCTTTTCCGGGCACATTTCGTGGCAGCAAAAACAGCGGATGCAGCCCGCCGGGTCAATCACCGCTTTGTGGTTTTGCAACCGGATGGTTTTGCCGGGGCAAATTTCAGCACAGCGCCCACAGCCGATACATTTCGACTTGCGAATCACCGGGCGCGGCGCGGCGATGCGGCTGACAAGCGGCCCGGCCCAGCGCAGCCCCGTGGGGAATTTCTCCTGAAAAGTCAGGCTGCGAAAGCTTTGCGGCAGCTGCCAGTTTTGCAGCGGCTGCACCGGGTCGCTGCCCGGTGCCAGTGCGGCGGGGTCGAGCTTTGTGCCGCACAGCCCGCGGCGCACCGCCGCGGCAAGGTACGGCACCTTTTGCGAATCAAGGTTCATCAGCTGTGCCACCGCAAGGTCGATCTGCCACACGTCGTCGCCGCCCAGCAATAGCCCCACCTCGCGCACGCTGCCGCCCGCAGGGCCGTTGCCCTCCATCGCGGTGATGCCGTCCACGATCACAAGTTGGGGCTGCACCGCACAGCACAAATCGCACAGCATTTCACCAAAATCGACCCTTTGGGGGAAACGCATATGCATTTCGGCCTTTTGCAGCCCGGGGATACAGCCAAACAGGTTTTTGACCCCCGCCGTCATGCCGGTCATCACATGGGTTTTCAATTTTGCAAGATCAATGAGAAAATCACAGTCCAGCACCGGGTCGATCAGCGTAAACTGGTGCACCCTTGTGCCCTCTACCGCGCGGGTGCCGCTGGTGGTTTTGCCCCAAACGGCAACGCCCATGCGCTCGCAGACCTCCAGCAAACCGCTGGCGCGGTATATTGCTCGCATACCGCCCTCGGTATACAGCCCCCCGCTGGAATCTGCCAGCGTGATCTGCGTCACCCCGCGCCGGTGCAGCGCGTCGATCACCGCCGCCACGACAACAGGGTGGGTGGTTACCGCATGTTCCGGCGGGTGCTTTGCCAAAAGGTTTGGCTTCAACAGCACCTTGCTTTCGGGCCCAAGGGCCTGCACCGCCGGTGCAAGGGCAAAAATTTCTTCTATCGCCGCGGCAATTCCGTCTGGGCGATCATACGAAAGGCCGCCACGCAATAGCAGGTGGCCACATGGCTCACTCATGAGAAAGCTCCTTTAAAAACTCTTCAATGCGGCCGAGTGCCTCCGACAGATGGGCAACCGAATAGGAGTAAGAAATGCGCACAAACCCCTCGCCCGACGCGCCAAAAGCGGTGCCGGGCACCACGGCCACCTTTTTCGCCATCAGCAGTTTTTCGCAAAACTCCTCCGACGAAAGGCCGGTCTTTTGAATGCTGGGGAACACGTAAAACGCGCCTTCCGGCTCAAAACAGGTCAGCCCCATGCGGTTGAGGTTGCTGGTCAAAAACTTGCGGCGCATGTCGTACTCGTCGCGCATGCCCTCAATGGCCTCATCCCCGTCGCGCAGCGCAACAATGCCCGCGTACTGGCTGGTGGTGGGCGCACACATAATGGCATACTGGTGAATTTTTGTCATCACCTGCATCAGCGGCTGCGGCGCGCACACATAGCCAAGGCGCCAGCCGGTCATGGCATAGGCTTTGGAAAACCCGTTGATGTAGACCGTGCGCTCTTTCATGCCGGGCATCGAAGCAATGCTGACATGCCGCCGCGGGCCATAGGTCAGCTCGGCGTAGATCTCGTCGGTCATCACCAGAATATCAGTATCTTGCAGCACGTTTGCAATTTCGGCAAGGTGCCTCTCGCGCATCACGGCGCCGGTGGGGTTGCAGGGGAACGGCAGCACCACGATTTTGGTGCGCGGGGTGATTTTTTCGCGCAGCTCCTGTGCCGTCAGGCGAAACCCGTTTTCCGCTTTCAGCGGCAGCGGCACCGCCACGCCGCCCACCAGCTGGGTCAACGGCGCATAACTGACATAGCAGGGCTCGGGGATGATGACTTCATCGCCCGGCTCCAGCACGGCGCGCAGCGCAAGGTCAATGGCCTCACTGCCGCCCACGGTGACCAGCATTTCGGTCTCGGGGTCGTAGTGCAGATCAAAACGGCGGGCAAGGTAATTTGCCGCCTCACGGCGCATCTCGGCAAGGCCGGCGTTGCTGGTGTACCAGGTCTTGCCGCGCTCTAAGCTTTTAATACCGGCATCGCGCACCATCCACGGGGTTTTAAAATCCGGTTCACCCACCCCCAGTGAAATGCAGCCCTCCATCGTGCCGGCAAGGTCAAAAAATTTGCGGATGCCGGAGGGCTTGATCTGCTTGGCTTTCCCCGCAAGAATTTTGCTGTAATCCATCACAGGAAATTATACCCTCTTTCATCCTTACTTTCGTCGGCATACATCACGCCGTCTCTTTTATAGGTACGCAGCACAAAATGCGTCGCGGTAGAAAGCACGTCGTCCAGCGGGGACAGGCGCAGCGCGACAAACAGCGCGATCTCCTGAAAGCTCGCACCGGTCATGATGAGGCCAAGGTCGTACCCGCCGCTCATCAGCATCACGCTGTCCACTTCGGGGAACAAGGCAATGGTGGAGGCGATCTCGTCAAAGCCGCGGTCCTTTTTGGGGCTGACTTTCAGCTCGATGATGGCCCGCACGCGGGTCTCGTCGGTCTTGTCCCAATCAATCAGCGTTTTGTAGCCTTTGATGACGCCTGCCTTTGCGTACTCATCGATCGCCGCTGCGACCTCCTGCGGTGTTTTATCGGCCATTGCTGCGATATCCTCCAGCGGAAGACGCGCGTTGTCTTCAAGGATCTTCAGAATACGTTCCATGTCTTTGTCCACCCTTTCCCTTGCTTCACTCTTATTATTTGATTGCCGAATGGGCAATTTAAACTATTATACTTGATAATTGAGGCCTTGTAAATTATTTGGTATAATAATCTCGGCCAGCGCTTGCGGCTTTGCCGCATCCGCATTATAATAAAGTAATTATAAACAGGGCATCGCGTGCCCTGATGAAAAAGGGGAAACGCAAATGAAAGCTGTTGTTACCGTAGTCGGCCGCGACACCGTGGGCATTTTAGCCAAGGTGGCGGGCGTATGCGCCGAAACCAACGTCAATGTGGAGGAAGTGACCCAAAGCATTCTGTCGGGTACCTTTGCCATGATCATGGTCGTGGACGTGACCGCCTGCACGATCGATTTTGCCGAATTGCAGCAGCGTTTCACCGCCGCAGGCGAAGAAAAGGGCGTTGACATTAAAGTGACCCGGCAGGAGCTTTACGACGCCATGCACCATATTTGACGGGCAAGAGGGAGAAAAACCATGCTGGATACCAAAGACGTACTTGAGACCATTCACATGATCAGTGACGAAAACCTGGACGTGCGCACCGTGACGATGGGCATTTCTTTGCTGGACTGTGCGGATGAAGACCCACACCGCGCGTGCGAAAAGATTTACAACAAAATTACCACCCGCGCCAAAGACCTTGTAAAAACAGCGGAGGAAGTGAGCGCCGCCTACGGGGTGCCCATTGTCAACAAGCGCATTTCCGTCACGCCGATTGCCATGCTGCTTGCCCCCTGTAAAAACCCCGACCCGGTTGAGTTTGCCCGCACGCTGGACGCGGCGGCAAAAAAAGTGGGGGTCAACTTTGTGGGCGGTTTTTCGGCACTGGTGCAAAAGGGCTTTTCGGCTGGTGACCGCCTGCTGATCGACTCGATCCCCGATGCACTGGCCGCCACCGACATCGTGTGCAGCAGCGTCAACATTGGCTCTACCAAAGCGGGTATCAATATGGATGCCGTGGCACTGATGGGCCCCATTGTGCGCCGCGCGGCGGAGATCACCGCAGAGAAAAACTGCATTGGCCCGGCAAAGCTGGTGGTGTTTTGCAATGCGCCGGAGGATAACCCCTTTATGGCCGGTGCGTTCCACGGCCCGGGCGAGCCGGACTGTGTCATCCACGTGGGCGTTTCGGGCCCGGGTGCCGTGCGCGCCGCACTGGCAAACGAGTCGGCCGGCATGGACCTCGGCCAGGTGGCTGAGCTGGTCAAGCGCACCGCATTTAAAATTACCCGCATGGGCCAACTGGTGGGCAACCTTGTCAGCGAACGCCTTGGCGTGCCGTTTGGCATTGTAGACCTTTCACTGGCCCCCACCCCCGCTATCGGCGATTCGGTGGCAAATGTGCTGGAGGAAATGGGGCTGGAAAGCTGTGGCTGCTGCGGCACCACCGCCGCACTTGCTTTGCTGAACGACGCTGTCAAAAAAGGCGGCGTGATGGCGTCGAACTTTGTGGGCGGCCTTTCAGGCGCGTTTATCCCCGTATCCGAGGATGCCGGCATGATCGCCGCGGCTCAGTGCGGCAGCCTGTCGATCGAAAAGCTGGAGGCGATGACCGCCGTGTGCAGCGTGGGCATTGACATGGTAATTCTGCCGGGCGATACCCCCGCCGAAGTGATCTCGGCCCTGATTGCAGACGAAGCCGCAATTGGCATGGTGAACAGCAAAACCACCGCCGTGCGCGTCATCCCCGCCATTGGCAAACAGGTGGGCGACACGCTGGATTTTGGCGGCCTGCTGGGCTGGGGCCCGGTAATGCAGATCAACCGGTTTTCCCCCGCCAAATTTATTGGCCGCGGCGGGCGCATCCCCGCACCGCTGCAAAGCCTGAAGAACTGACCTGTAAAACGCGATAAAACAAACTGCCGCCACCCCTGCTGTGGGTAGGCGGCATTTTGTTATCCTCTTTGATTCTAATCGCGCCGGGGGGTGTTTTTTAGCCGTTTTTACCGCTTTTCGGCAGCTTGACAACCCACCCTGCGCAAGAATATAATAATAGCACATTTAGATTAATCTCTAATTGTTATTTGTTTGACAAGGGGACTTCCCCGGAAAGAGGAACATCATGCTTGAAATTCGTCATTTTTCTAAAACCTATTCCAGTGGCAAACGGGCCGTGGATGATTTAAGCCTGACGGTGGAAACGGGTTCGATCTATGGTTTTATTGGCCACAACGGCGCCGGCAAAACCACCACGCTGCGCAGCCTTGCCGGTATTTTGGATTTTGAAGAGGGCGACATCCTGATCGACGGGCACAGCATCCGCACCGAGCCGGTCGCGGCAAAACAGGTGACAGCCTTTATCCCCGACAACCCCGACCTGTATGACTTTTTGACCGGGATCGCCTACCTGAATTTTATTGCCGACCTGTATGCGATCCCTGCCGAGAAACGCCAAACCCTGATTTCTAAATACGGCGACGCGTTTGAGTTGACCGGCGCGCTGGGCAGCCCTGTCGCCGGGTATTCGCACGGCATGAAACAAAAACTGGCGCTGATTTCGGCACTGATCCGTGAACCTAAGCTGCTGGTGCTGGACGAGCCGTTTGTCGGGCTGGACCCGGTGGCCTCTCACATCCTCAAAGAATACCTGCACGAGCTGTGTAACAACGGTGCCGCGGTGTTCTTTTCGACCCACGTGCTGGAAGTGGCGCAAAAACTGTGCGACCACATTGCCATCATCCGGGATGGGCACCTTGTCGAATGTGGCAAGACCGAAGATGTTGTGGGCAACTCTTCGCTGGAAGAAGTATTTCTTGAACTGGCCCGGCAGGGCGGCGAGGCCACGGAGGCTGTGCAATGAAAAAATTTCTCGCACTGCTGCGGGTCAGCTTCCGCGGGATTTTGTTTTCCGCAAACCCGTCGTCAAAAGCAAAAAAGAAATCCGCCTCCGGCATTGGGTTTTTGGCGCTGATGTCGCTATTGATGCTGTACATCGGCGGCGTGTACAGCTTTTCGTTTGCACAGATTTTTTCAATTTTTGGCCGCACTGATTTGATTTTGACCCTGCTGGGGCTAATTGCAGTCTCCATGTGTTTCTTGTTTGGCGTCATCAGTGCATCGGGCTTTGTGTTCGGTGGCAAAGACAACGACATTCTGCTTGCCATGCCGGTGGGCACTTTCCCTATTTTGCTCTCCAAAGTGCTTTCGCTTTACCTTGAAAACATTGTGTTTACCCTGTTTATTCTGCTGCCCGCAGGCGGTGTTTACCTGTATTTTACGGGCTTCAGCGTTTTATTTATCCCCATCTTTTTGCTCTGCGTGCTGTTTTTGCCGCTGCTGCCCTCTGCGCTCAGCCTGCTGCTTGGGTTTTTATTCACCTATATTCAAAGCAAGGTGCGGCACAAGGCCCTGATCAACAACTTGTTGTATCTGGTGTTTTTCGCCGCGATTTTCGCCCTCAGCTTTGGGCTGTCCGGCAGTATGGCCTCAGGGGGCGACCCGTCGATCATTGGCACTTTTGAAGGCGCGACCGGTTGGGCGTTGCCCCTTGTATGGATGACCCAGGCACTTACCACACACTCTGTGGTCTCACTGGTGCTGTTTCTTTTGTCCTGTGCGGCACCGTTCTTTTTCCTTGTCTGGGTGTTCAGCCTGTTTTACAAAAAAATTCTCACCCGGCTGGTGTCGGTACAGGTGCGGCACGATTACAAATTGCAGCAGATGCGCGGTGGCAAACCGTTTGCCGCGCTGTATAAAAAAGAGCTGCGCCGGCTGTTTGGCACCCCTATCTACCTGATGAACAGCGGCATTGGCGCGCTGATGCTACTTGGCGGCGGCATTTACGCCTTTGTGGCAAAGGGCAAAATTGCCTCGGCGCTGGCAGACTTGCCGGGCGCTTCCAGCGGGATGCTGGTGGCCGGCGCTGCCGTAGTGGCATTTTGCATTCTGGTCTCTTCTACCACCTCTTCCAGTATCTCACTGGAGGGGAACCGGCTTTGGATCTTGCGCGAAGCCCCGGTACCGGTTGAAACAATTTTTGCCGCCAAAATAATGACAAACTGCACTTTAATGGTACCGGCTGTGCTGATTGGTGTGCCGTTTGGCGCCGCCGGGCTGGGGTTGGGCCTTGCCGACACCGTGTTGCTGTTGGTGCTTGGGCTTTCTTGCGCCATGCTCACTTCGTTTGGCGGGCTGTTTCTCAACCTGATGTGGCCCAAGCTGGATGCCGTCAACGACACTGTCGTGCTGAAACGCAGTATGAGCGTGATGATTTTGACTTTTGGCAGCTTTGGGTTGATTGCCGCCGGTGCCGGCCTGTTTTACCTGCTGGTGGGCCCGCTGGGCATGCAGGGCGCACTTTGGGCCCCTACCCTGCTTTATGCTGTGCTGGCATTCGTTTTCTTTTTGCTGGTGCGCGGCCCCGGTAAACGCATGTTCCGCGGCCTGATCAGCTAAACTTTATCCTTTTGCCGCCCACCTTGCAGCTTATGCGGGGTGGGCGGCTTTTTGTTTGCCCGCGCGGTGCCGTTTCTTTTCGGCGAAGCACGTGGTAAAATAAAGCAAAGGGGTGATGCTTGATGACCATCATCACGCAGGAACTGATTGTACCGCGGCTGCGCCCGCGGCCACTACAGGCACACAAGGGCATGTACGGGCGGCTGCTATTGGTTACAGGCTGCCGCATGTACCGCGGGGCGGCGCAGCTTGCCGTGCTGGGTGCCCTGCGCATTGGCACCGGCATTGTGACGCTTGCATCGATTGAACCGGTGCTTGCCGCCACCGTCGGCACGCTGCCCGAATGCACCCTGCTGCCATTGCCGGAGGGGGCAGACGGCCTTGCCGCGCCGGAGAGTGCTGCCTTGCTGGCCGATGCCGCCGCCGATTGCAGCGCTGTCGTGCTAGGTTGCGGGCTGGGGCAGGGCCCCGGCCCCACTGCAATACTGGAGCGGCTGACGACCGCCACCCACGGGCCGTTGCTGCTGGACGCCGATGGGCTGAACCTGTTGGCGAGGGCACCACAGTTGCTGCACCGGCGGGCCGGGCCCACCATCCTCACCCCGCACCCCGGCGAGATGGCCCGGCTGTGCGGCAAAACTGCGGCAGAGGTGCAGCACGCGCGGGAGGCAACGGCCACCCGGTTTGCCGCTGAATTTCAGTGCATTGTTGTGCTGAAAGGCCACGACACTTTAGTGGCACTGCCCGGCGGGCAATGCTTTTTCAACAAAACCGGCGGCCCCGGCCTTGCCAAGGCGGGCAGCGGCGACTTGCTGGCAGGTTTGATCGGCGGGCTGCTGGCACAGGGGCTGGCCCCCTCTGATGCCGCTATTTGCGGTGTTTACCTACATGGCGCAGCGGCAGACCTGTGTGCTGCGCGCAAAAGCAACACCGGCATGCTGCCGCACGAGTTGGCTGAGGATCTTTGCAATTTGTTATTATCGTACGGATTATAACGGTTTGTTTTGTGCCAAGCCCTGTTTTTTTATAATTTCGTTGTAAATACGACAGAATGTTCGTCCGTTTGCCGATATACTAAAACCAGTGCAGGGCAAGCCTGCATTACCGATTTTACAACAGGAGGGGGTCAACATGCAGCAGCCTTTGATTAAAAATATCCCACACGAACAGGCCGTCGCCCTTGCCAGCGAAGTTACGGTATTGCCGGGGCAGGTCGTCAGCAAAACACTGGCACAAAACCCCGCCGTCAGCATGACGCTATTTGCGTTTGATGCAGGCGAAGAGATTAGCACCCATGATTCTGCTGGCGACGCCTTTGTGACCGTGCTGGAAGGCACCGGCCTGTTTACCGTAAACGGGGTACAGCACACCGTGCAGGCGGGCGAAGCACTGGTGATGCCCGCCACACTGCCACACGCCGTCGCTGCGCCGGTACCGTTTAAAATGTTGCTGGTGGTGGTGTTTCCCACTGCCACACAAAAATAAAGGAGGTTCTTTTATGAAGCTATCTATCGACCGTGACCTTTGCATTGGCTGTGGCCTTTGCGCCACAATTGACGACGAGATTTTTGCCATGGACGATACCTCTGTCGCTACCGTTATCGCCCAGCCAGAAGGCAAACACGAAGCCACCGCACTGGACGCGGTGCAAAGCTGCCCGGCAGGCGCCATTTTAGTGGACGACTAAACCTGCGCCCGTTTTTACCCTCCACCCGCCTTTTGCCTACGCCGGGGCGGGGGACTTTTGTCTGATGTTGGTCAACCGCCCGGCTTTCAGCTGGCATTCACAAAGATACTTTGTAAACTGCTTAAAAATACAGTATAAAAGGCGGGCAGCTGAAGCTGCCCGCCTTTTATACTGCCTTTTACTGTGGTTTTTCGCATAAACATTGCAAGACAAATCCCAAAACAGAGCGCTGATGACTGTATCGGCACTATATTAGCACTATATTGTACTTTCATCCGCATAGCTTTGACACTGGCTCGTATTGCAACCCCTGTGGAATGGAAAATCTTGTGGTAAATTCTATTTCAGATTCTCTGCACTCTACCATGATTTGCTGTTTACCCTTTGGGTATTCCCATTTCAAACAAGTAAATCGTTCCATCCTCAAGGCTTTCGGAAATGCCGCATAACTGCTCCACACCGGCTTCACTGGTATATGAAACTGCCAGACTTGGAAAGTCCGGCAAAAAAGCCTGCAAAATCAGCGGGGCATCGGGTGTTATCTCCGGTATGTTGTATAACGCATTGCTGATATTATATTGATCTGTATCGGCATCATATTCGATACTGTAAACCGTGACGTCTTTAAGCGTCTCCGTGGGCAGAATAAGCAGACTGTTGGCGCCCTCATCTTTTGTATAGGTCTCGGCCGCTTTATATTTCTCCAGCTGTTCCTGCGTTGCATAATCAGCCACTATCTTTATCGGGCCCGAAACTTTCGCATATTCCGGATCCTGCGCTTTCATATTGTACTTATAATTTTTTACCCCACTTGGGGATGGAACGCAAATTTCGTTGTCTTCATTGGTATAAGCATTCTTGTAGCCTAAGATATAGTTTTCAGGGTTGTAAATAAACTGGGATTCGACATCCACACCAAATATAAAGATTGATAACTGGTCGTCATTATTTCCCGCGGCTACTACGACCTCTTTTTGATCATCTTTATTAAAGTCATAGCAAGCTATTTGATAAATATAAGAGGCAATTGCTTCATCATTATCAAATACATCTGGGCTAATATAATTTACGGCCAGGTTAACGGCCTGTGATTTGTAAGTGGCATACAGTTTGGTGCCATTAGGGGTATCCCTTGAAATGTGAAAATCCGCATCAATGCCGTCCGCAATTTTCACGCTCATATCCACTTCTTTGCCGTCAAGGATTTCTTGCCCCGTCAATTGAATAGAGTCCATACCCTGCGCTTCAAAAAGATATTCCTGGGCACCTTGCATTTCGCTTTCAGCTGTTTTCTGCGATGATGGGGCCGCGCCACTTTCAATAACGGTTGGTTTTGCTGTGCAGCCCACCAGTAAGCACATGACCAAAATGGCTGACAAATATTTTTTATACTTACTCAACAGAATCTCTCCCATATTTCATTATTTGCGTGCATTAACTATCCACATGATGTTGTTTGCGCCTTTTTTTAAGGATGACGAAAGCCACAAGCAGGGCTGCAAGCGCCGCCGGAATGATGATCCACAAAAAATCAAGGTTCCCGGTAGGGGCAATGTTCTCCGTGCCTGCTTTTGCATCAAATGAGGATACCTTGAATTGAAACTGCTTTTCTGCGTCGTCAATGGAAATGGTGCCCGTAATCACGGCCTCGCCCTCACTGGCGCCGGTGAGGGCGCCTTTTTCATCAACCTGAACAATTTCATGGTTAGATGATTTGAAGTTTATGTTATAATGAAGCGTGCCGGGAACCGTAATGATGGTCGGCACAGTAGAGCCAATTGCGACGTTCTCTTTTTGGGGGATTACCGATACATAATTTATTTCAGCATCCTTTGCGGCTTCATCGACACTGTTGGCATCCGCTTTGTTTTCATCTTGTGTTGTACCAAAAAGCGATTCGCTATCCGCCGGGCATGTTGCTTTCATCATCGGCTGCGCAGAGCCCCAGATAAGGGTCGGGGCTTCGGTATCAACCCGATATACCGCACTCATATCGCCCGCAATATAAAATTCTGCAAGCAAATTATTGGTGTCTGCAAAGTTCGCCTTAACGTCATAAAACCAACCGTCTATCATTTCATCCGACATGGAAAGCTCGTATTCGCCATTATTGTGGTTTAAGCTTGTTGTAACGGTTGGAAGTTGTTCTAAGAGCTCTATCGCCGTTTCCTGTGTAATCTTAACGTCGCTTTTTACAAATCTATAGCTGCCGCTTACATCAACCGGCAGTTGGCCTGTTTGTTTCACAGTTACGCCATTATCATTTAAATCAAAGGTGATTTTTACATCACCTGTCTTTGGGTTCTCATACAGCCCTACTCCATTGTCATTCAAACTAAAGGCCCCTGCAAGGCAGAAGTTATTTGCCGTATCCTCATGTTCATTGCCTGCCGCCATAAAAAACCCGAACAGCACCACATCGTTCTCCAGATACATAAGCGATAAAGTGCCATTGTCATACTGGCTATAATCCTCTTTTGCATAGCTGCCTTGCACTTGATACCACTGCGCGGGAGATGCGGCGTAGACCGGTATGGGGAGCATCAGCAGGATAAAAACAATGATTATGACCCTTTTATACAAGCGCATTTGTTATCCCTCCGCCAGATTTACTTCAAAATTCATCTGCTTGGGGGGTTGGCCTTCCACCCAGTATTTGAGGATGTAGACGCCGCTTTCCACCATAAGCCCACCGGCCGACGGGTAATAGCTCCAGTTATAAAAACATTTCCCGTTGACGTTTTTTGCAACCAACCCGTTTTTTGCAATCAAATTTCCATATTGGTCGTATATTTGAAAGCTGATTTTTTTGCCTTTTGCATTAAAATAGTCAAACTTAAACGCCTGCTTTGCATCCCCAGAGTCTGTATAGGTTTGGTAAGTTTCTGTAAATGTCAGCTTTGCGCTGGGCGCTGTATGGTTTATTTTCAGCCTTCTGGTAAAGCCCTCTTCCCCTGTCGGATAAGTAAAGTGAACATCCAAATAGTAAACCCCGGTTTTTGTGCCCGCAAAGGAACGCGAATATGTTATCACTGTTCCAAAGCTTACACTTAACGTTTGAAAGCTGTCTATCACCGTATTGTTGGAATCAATCAGCTTCGCCGCTACCGTTCCGCTGACACCGATTCGCACCGGCATAATAAATTTCCCGTCTTGATTAGAGGTGCTTTGAAACTGAATCACATCTTCTGCCGCTAATGCCGACACCGGAACTGAAAAAAGGCAGCCCATAGTAACCAGTAACAGCAAAAATGCTAATGTTTTATTAATTCGTTTCTTCATAAACATTCGCCTTTCAAAAATAATGCCATTTCGTCTCTTTCGCAACGACCAAAATTATGTGATTCCACCGATAAGCAGTATAGTCAAAACGCTATACAGTATGAAGCAGGCTGCGCAGGCACCGAAAATTACAGATAACCTTTTCGCCCTATTTATCTTATGGTGGTTTATACGCATTACAACCGCCAAGCATGCAAACCCTATGCCGGCTATGGTAGAAACGTAAAAAGACATATGCTTTCACCTGCTTTGTTGGAGGATTTTATTTTTTTAATCAAGCGCTTTAGTTCATACGTTCAAAATAGGGCTGCGGGTCAATTTGTGCGGCTGTACAGGCAACCCCAAATATATTTGCCTGGTCGTACAAATGCTGCCCGATATAGGTCACCAATTCTTTTGCGCTCTGCTCATAAGAATCTCCATAAGCGGCCCATACGCTAATCATGGTTTCCGCCATATCGGCCTTCGTCTTTTCATCTGCCGAATTCCAGTCAAAAACATCATAGGTAAGGGCCGCTGCATACTGCTCTTGGGATATCGTGCCGGCAGCACTTTCCGGTTTTTCTTTCACTTCGAGTTGGGTATCTGCCCCCTCCTTCATTTGCGCATCCGCAAGAATATTTTCAGACCCATGTGAAGACGTACAAGCAGGTACTGTTTGATCCTCCCCAAAAAGCATGACGACCGCAAAAAGGAGGACAACGGTCACCGCCAGCGTAATAAGCACTGTTCTGAGTGTTTTGTTCATGAATGGGCCTCGTCTTTAAAGGCTATCGCAACGTCTGCTTTTTTTACTTCCTCCGCCGCAAAGAACTCCTGCCTTACAATGTTCATGGACTTTGCCACCAGGCTTTTGGGGAAGGTGACAATGGACTGGTTTAGCAAGGAAACGTTTGCGTTATGTAGCCGCCTTGCCGCTTGTAAATGCTCTTCAACGTCTGCGGCGGTTACCTGCAACTGCTTAAAATTTTCACTCGATTTTAGCTCGGGATAGCTTTCAGCGATCACACTGATTTTGTCCCGCATGGTGTCAAGCTTCGCGTTCACATCATTTTTTTCCGATACGGACATCCTGTTTCGCAGATTCACAATCTTTTCAAGCGTTTCCACTTCGTGTCTGGCATACGCTTTTGTGATATCAAGCATCTTTGTTAAGGTGTCATAGCGTTTGGTCAGTGCGACATCAATTCCAGAGCTGGCTTCCTCTATTTTTACAAGAAATCTTTTGAGTTGATTACCCGTTGCAATCCACCAGACAATCATGATAAAAAATACTGCTGCTAAAGCAATGATATACGGCATAACGTTTAGCCCCATTTCTTTTATAAATTTAATTAAATGCTGCTACAAGAGGGTTGTTTTCAAGGCTCATCAGCTCAATAAAATCGGTAATGACCTTTATGTCGTTTAAAACAAGCTCTTTTTCTTTCCAAATTGTACGGTTGGAAAGGAGCTTTGCTTCAAGGGAATCTTTTTTGCCGGCAATTGCGACAAACATCTTATCATCCCTGAAGCACAACGCAATCTTTCCCCCATATTGAGTTGAAAGCATCGATATGGCCTCTATAATTTGCGGAGTCAGAATGTAGAAAGCCGTTTGTGGGTTGCTGCAAAAGACGTGAAAATTTTGATTAAACTCCTCGGATTCCATAAATACCTGCTGATTGTTTGGAAGCTTACTTTTGAGCACATCCAGTAATTCCCGATTATTACCATCCGGGTGAAAATTTTTGCCCATAACCTTGACAGGGGCGACTGTGGGCTTTAGAAAGTCAAAAATCAGGAATCTGCCGGTAAAGCAGGTGGTTTCTGCTTCTCCGCTTGATATGCCGTCTTTTCCAACCAATTTTGTTTTATCTATGGTCACAATATCCGCTTGCTGAAACTTCACTTTGCCGTACTTTGCCACGATTAAATCATTGCTGACAAATTCGTCCTTTAACGCAACAAGCTCTGAACGTTCAACTTCTTCTTTATTTACACCTTTTTCGGGGTCATAACAAAGTTCTGTAAATATTTCCCCCAAGCTTGCTTTTACAATGTTTTCTTTAAACAGTCTTTTATATTCGGACATTTTTCTCACAACTACCGCTAAAAACAAAATTACTCCTATTACACACAGGATAATGCTAAAGGGCGATGGAAAAAACGGCGTTGCCAAAACCATGATTGCAATATTGAGTATCAAAAAAAACTTGGCGCTTTTCCGCAGCTTCTCCAGCTCTGATAATGTCACCAAAAATCATCTCCATCTCTATTTCGTTCGGTCAATCATTAAAAGGTCCATAAAATCATCGGCGGTAACTGTAACAAGCTCTTCTTCATTCACCCCAAAAATAAGAGTATCGCCGTCTGTGCGAACGCTTGCAAAAATTGCAGGGTCTTGCAGCCTGCTATAGCGTACCGACTGAATGCGGCTGGTGAAATCAAATAAAATGTCACTGCCGGTTTCCATTTGGATTTTCAGCTGATAGTTTGGCAGGAACGTCACGCTGCGAAATACCGGCCTGTTAAAGTACCTTTCCAAACCGTTTCGGCCTCCTTTATCATGAAATAAAAAGAATTGCCATGTAAATCATATGGTAATTTTTTGGGCGGCGGTATTCCCCATCGGGTATTTATTTTACTGGGCACCTGGAATGGAAAGCTGATGAAAACCGATAAATTTTTTGAATCTCTGAATATACAGTAACAAAAATTATGCTATAATCAATTTCAAGTATCGGTAATATTTGATGAAAGGGTGGCGAAGCGTTTGTTGCGAAACAAGCAAAGTAAAGACTATTACTTCCCCAAACTGCTTCTGGGGCAGCTTGCGCAGATATTAGAATATCCGCTGACTTGGGTTGAAGCGCCATCTGGATTTGGAAAGACCACCGCCATAAAGGAATATTTAACAGAGGCTTGCCCCACAACAAACGTTTACTGGTATACCTGTCTTGGGGAACCCCCTTATAAGGCATGGGATAGCATTTGTAACATAATCAGCGCCGTCAATAAAACCACTGTTGAAAAAATCAAAAACTTGGGCATCCCCTGTGAAGATACGCTTTACGATATGATTGAGCTAATTGATGCAATTACCTGTACAGAGCAAACGGTATTGGTAATTGATAATTACCAGCTAATTCGAAATGAAATTCTGGATATGCTAAGCAACGCTTTTACCGGCGGCTTTCATCACAATTTTCACGTTGTGATTATAACCCAGCCACTCAAAAAAAAGCTCTCCAGCAACACGGTCTCCAACCCCCAAAAACTATTGATAGACCGTTCTTATTTTTTCTTTTCGAAAGAAGCCATCAGCATATTTTTTATGCAGTCGGGCATTCGTCTGTCCGCCAACGAATTAGACCATATTTGGAGAAGTACCGAAGGGTGGGTAGCTGCAGTTTATCTGCAAAAAAAGAACTATCTGGTATTGGGCTCATTTCGGGATGCTGTGGGGATTGACGGACTATTGGAAACAAGCATTTGGAATAGACTCACCGCAGAGGAGCAGAACTTTTTGCTATCCCTTTCTCTGTTTAACCGTTTTACCCTTAAACAGGCGATGATGATGCTTGACACCGACGAATTACCTGAATATGCCGCCGAATTGCTGACACATAATGATTTTATCCGCTACGATGATAACTCCCATTCCTATTATTTTCACAGTTTATTACATGACTATCTGGCAAAGTATATGGAGCAAAAAAAAGCGACTGCATACGGAAGGCTCGTTTACCTCAGAGCCGGTCTTGCTTATGGGGCGGACGGACAAAACTATCGGGCGGCCCAGTGCTACTATGAAATTGAGGATTTTGAACGCTTGCTTTCACTGCCTTTTAAATGCGCGGATCTGGATGAGTGGGTCGGGTTGGGCAGCGAAATATTCATTGCAAACATCCTCCAAAAATGCCCCCGGGAGGTGCTGCTCAGGCACCCTGAAACTTTGATTGTGTTTGCTTTTGAAATGTTTACGCTGAGCAAGTACGAGCTTTTTCTGGAACTCAGCGATGTCATTACACAAATACTCTCAAGGCAAAACCCCAACCTTTCAGAGGGCGAATTAGAGTGGTTGTCCGGTGAATTTGCGCTCATGACGTCGGTGACGAAGTTTAACGACATTGTGCTTATGGGGGAGGAGCTCAAAAAGGCTTATTGCCTGTTGGGCGGTGCGTCAAGGCTGCTGACCTTCGTGGATGGGTGGACGATGGACGCCCCCTCGGTACTGTATCTGTTTTGGAGAGAAAGCGGCGCTTTGCGACAGGAGCTGCAAAGTATAGAGGCAAGTATGCCCTATTACTACAAGGTTGCAAGTTATCATGGTATGGGCGCAGAGATTGTAATGCAGGCGGAAGCCCTGTTGTATCGCGGGGATGACATGGGTGCGGAGATACTCTGTCACAAGGCGTTATATCTTGCAGAAATGAAAGAACAGAAAAGTATTTGCTTTTGCGCGGAAATGTGCCTGCTGAGGATTGCCATTTTGCGGGGAGATACATTTTTGTTCGAAAGCGTGATGAAAAACCTAGACAAGCGAACCCTGACCGGCTATGCGCCACGCTCCAGATATGCGCAGGCGCTGATTAAAGGCTTTTTATATATTCAGCTTGGCAATACAGAAAAAATTGAGGGCTGGCTGTTAGAGCCCTTTGAGGCCGAAAGATTTTTATACAGCGCCGCCGTATCGTTTGGTCAGGTTATCTATGCGGGGTATTTAATTGCGTGCGGACAGTACGCCAAGCTAATTGGCATTTCAGAGGTATTCATACAGCGGGCAGAGGGGCAGAATCTGATGCTTGCAAAGCTTTATCAGCTTCTATATTTATCTATCGCGTATTTACATACGAACCAGAGGGAAAAGGCGGCCGAGCAGCTTGAAATTGCTTTGAACCTTGCACTGCCAGATGAGATCTACCTGCCCTTCGCAGAAAATGCCCACCTGCTGGGTGATTTATTGGACGGCGTGTGCGCAGCCGACAAAATACACAGCATTGCACTGCGTCAACGCGCCGGGGTGGGAATCATGATAAAATGCCTTCAAGGCATAGACCCCGGCTTAACCCCACGGGAAAAAGAAATAGCCAGGCTGGCCCAAGCTGGAAAAACCAATAAAGAAATCGGTGCACTACTTTTTATTTCTCCTGAAACGGTTAAAATGACGCTTAAAAACATTTTTAAAAAGCTGGATCTTCATTCCAGAGTACAGCTGGAGACCATTAAATTAGAATCAAAGTAAACTCTATCAGCAAATCGCGATAGCACAGTTAAGGGCACAATTGCAATATCCGGTTTTCAGGCGGGGTCTCAAGCCATACGCTGGGTTCAGTCTATCAGGGCAAATCACCTTATCGTGAAAGAATTTATACGGGTGATGAATCAATTTGTATTTTGTGGTTCCTCTTCATTCTATTCGGCGTCATCTCGCGTAATCCAACAAACAGCATCATAAGCTACGGCTTTTTGTAAGACGAGCTTTAAAAGAAGTAAAAAAGCAACCGTACCAGGTTTTATCCCTGTGCGGTTGTTTTTCTATGTTCAGTTTTGCCCTGGCCCTCGGCTACCAGTTATCGTTATGCCTATTTGTATTTGCGTCGGCGGCAACACTGCGCTTTATTGTGCCGGTAAAAAAAGAACAAAAAATCAGCTTTTTGTTGTTCAAAAACTATTTATAAAACCCATTGAAATATTTTTATAAACAGTGTAATATAATATCAAATATTGTATTTAAGAGTTAGGAGAATTGTTATGACCCCCATGTTTCGCACGGCACAAGACCCCATCAGCAGTGAGACACACGCAGCCGGTGCGGCTCTTTCCCTATTTGGCGGTTTTGTTTTAATCATCCACGCGTTATTGCAGCAGGCCTCTGCACGCGACCTTGCGGGTGCTTTTGTTTTTGTACTGTCGCTCATCGCGCTGTATACTGCAAGTTCTGTTTACCATTACTACCCCGGTGACGTCACCAGCGGCGGCGTGAAGCGGCTGTTGCGCAAATTAGACCACAGCATGATCTATGTGCTGATTGCGGGCACCTATACCCCGTTTGCGTTAAAGTTTTTGCCGGAGCAAAAGGGCCTTGTCTTCTGCGCCATCCTTTGGGGTATTGCGCTGGTGGGCACCATCATCAAACTGTTCTGGATCACCGCCCCGCGGGTGCTGGCCTCTGCCGCTTACCTTGCCATGGGCTGGTCGATTGTGTTTGTACTGCGTGATTTTGCAAGCTGCGGCCCCGCTTGCCTTGCTTTGGTCGCTGGCGGCGGTATTCTGTACAGCATTGGCGCCGTGCTGTATGCAATTAAAAAGCCCAATTTTTCTGCGGGCTTTGGCTTTCACGAAGTTTTTCACCTGTTTATTTTAGGCGGCAGCCTGCTGCACTATTTTGCGGTCTTTTTCTTTGTCGTATAACCGCGAAACTTTACCTTTCTTAAATTTACAAAATCCGCTGGTTTGTGCTTTCCCATATGGTATAATAGTGTTGTCTTTGCCGCTTTCATTTTGAATTCCGGCATACACAATTAAGATGGGAGGTCTGCCGGTTTTGGAAAACTCCACTTCACAACAGGGCTCTACCCAGCCCTCAAATGGCAGAAAAAAGGGTTCTAAAAACAAGGTCGTTAAAATTGTACTGGTGGTGCTTGCCGCATTACTTCTTTTGGCGGGCATTGGCGCAACCATCGTCTATTTCTATTTAGATTCTCAAATCAGCGAGGGAGCTGCCGGCCAACTGACCAGTGCCGTGCAATCCACCACACCCGGGTTAAAAAGCAAAGTCGTGCATTACCTCGTGTGCGGTATTGATTTTGACAAGGACGATGACGGGCGCGATTATTCCAACGGGCTGGGCATGACCGATGTCATTATGTATGTGACATTGGATGTCGAAAAAGGCACCATGAATATTTTGCAAATCCCCCGTGACACCTATGTGGGTGAGGAGCTGCCCACCGGCGGCACTTATCGGTTGAATGCAATTTACAGCCACGGTGCGGATGAAGTAAACCGCATCTCTAACCTGGCGACGGTACTCAGCGACGATTTTGCGCTGCCGGTAGACCACTACGTCACGATCAACATGGATATGTTTAGGGAGATGTTCAAAATTTTGGGCGGCCTTGAAATGTATGTGCCGTGGGACGTTGCAGATAATAAAGGTAATGTCATCCCACAGGGCACCTACTTTTTGGATGCTGACCATGTTGAGTGGATTCTGCGCCAGCGCAAAGAATACGCGCAGGGAGACCTAAAGCGGCTGGAATTACAGCAGTATTTTTATAAGGCGATGTTCCGCACCTTTAAAAGCTTCCCGATGAGCGATGTTATCAAAGTAATGCCCACCTTTATCACCTATGTCAACACCGATATGAGTGTGAGCGATTTGATTTCGCTGGCTTCCACCTTTATGCAGATCGACAGCAACAAAATCGGCTTTGCGCGCTGCCCCGGTGGCTCGATTACCCGGTACAGTGACATAACTAAGAAAAACGAAGCGTGCTATGGCATCAATGTTGAAAACCTGGCCACCCTGCTGAACAACTACTACCGGCCTTATGCTGACCCCGTGCCCGCCTCTGCGCTTGGGCTGCCGGTATTGGATGAAGATGAATTTACGCTGGGGCAACTAAATGATGACCTGAAAATGATGGGCACTTTAGAAAACGACAGTAGTTTGGCAAACGCCGAAAGCAGCTCTCAACCGGCAGCGTAAGGCAGGTAACACACTTGTTAACTTTGTAATTTAAATTTTATTTTCTACCTTCTGTAACATTACGACCCGTTTTTACCATGCTTTCGGTAAAAATGGGTCGTTTTTTGTGTTCTTCCGTTGCTCTGTTTATACTAGCGCCCGTCACCTTTTGCCGCAAAATCTTTGCCGCGCCTTTTTACCCCGCCGGCAATCGCAGTGTTGCCACACCGATATCTGTGGCAGCATATTATGTCATCTAAACTGTAAAATTTAGATGTTGCTTGTCAACTTGTCAACACTATGCCCACAGCACAGATAAAAAACGACAAAAAGGCCCCCCACACAGAAACCTGTGTGGGGGGCCTTGCCTTTTACACATTAAGCGGGTACTTAGACCAGCTCAATTACCGCCATTTCAGCAGCATCGCCACGACGGGCGCCAATGCGAATGATACGGGTGTAACCGCCATTGCGGTCGGCATACTTCGGGCCGATCTCGTCGATCAGTTTTTTGGCAACGTCCTCTTTCGTGATGAAAGAATAGATTTGCCGTTTCGCGTGCAGGGTGTCCTGCTTGCCGAGGGTAATCATCTTCTCGGCGACAGCACGAACTTCCTTTGCTCGGGTAACCGTGGTTTCAATCTTGCCTTTTTCAAAAAGGTAGGTAACCATTGCCCTGAGCATCGCTCTACGGCTATCACTGGTTCTGCCAAGCTTTCTTGTACCGGGCATCCCAATTCACTCCTTTGCAGTAGTCCAAGCCCGGCGGGCAAAACGCCCCTTTGCCGGTCTGGCATAGTAGTAAGTTTTACTCGTCGTCTTTACTCAGCTTGAAACCGAGCGATTCCAGTTTCGAGATGACTTCTTCCAGGCTCTTGCGGCCCAGATTGCGTACCTTCATCATCTCGTCCTCGCTCTTGCTAATGAGGTCTTCGACCGTATTGATGCCCGCACGCTTCAGGCAGTTAAACGAACGCACGGAAAGATCCAGTTCCTCAATCGTCATTTCGAGGACTTTCTCTTTACCCTTGTCGTCCTTTTCCACCATGATCTCGGCGCCCATGGCCTCTTCCGACAGGTTGACAAACAGGTTCAGATGCTCGGTCATAATGCGCGCGGCGAGGCTGACTGCCTCTTTCGCGTTGATAATGCCGTCTGTCCAAACCTCAATCGTCAGCTTGTCGTAGTCGGTGATCTGGCCGACACGGGTGTTCTCAACGGTGTAATTCACCTTTAAAACCGGGGTGTAGATGCTATCGACCGCAATGGCACTCAGTGCCGCAAATTCAGCATTCTGCTTGTTGCGGTCTGCCGGCACATAGCCACGGCCCTTGTCAAAGACAAGCTCCATCACCAGCTTTGCACCCTCATCCAATGTGGCAATGTGCCAATCCGGGTTGAGAATTTCAATCTCTGCATCCTGCTGGATGCTACCGGCTGTCACTTCGCACTCCCCACTGGCCTCGATCCGAACGGTTTTGGGCCCTTCGGAATACAGTTTAGCGCGGACGCCTTTGAGGTTCAAGACGATCTCGGTCACGTCTTCCTTTACGCCCTCGACCGTCGAGAACTCATGCACCACACCGTCGATTTTCATCGAGGTGATGGCCACGCCCGGCAGAGAGGAAAGAAGTACGCGGCGCAGGCTGTTGCCCAGCGTCGTACCGAAACCACGCTCCAGCGGCTCTACGACAAACTTGCCATAGCGGCCGTCCGCGCTGAGGGTAGCTGTATCAATTTTCGGCCTTTCGATCTCAATCATTCAAAAACCCTCCTTGTAAAGCAAAGGCACAGCCTTTGCCATAGATTCGCATTCCCTATGCTACTTATCGGGTTATTTGGAATAAAGCTCAACGATGAGATGCTCTGCAACGTCGAAATCGATATCAGCACGGTCGGGCAGGCGGGTGACGGTAGCTTTGTAGTTATCCTTGTCAAACGTCATCCATACCGGGGTCGGGCGGCCTGCATTCTTCTCGACGCTCTCTTTGATCTTCTCACAGTCACGGGTACGCAGCTCGACCACATCGCCCTCTTTGATCAGATATGAGGGGATGTTGACGATCTGACCATTGACGGTGAAGTGACGGTGCAGCACCAGCTGCCGTGCCTCGGCGCGGCTCATGGCGAACCCGGCACGATAGACAAAATTGTCCATTCTGCTTTCAAGGATCCTAAGCAGATTTTCGCCGGTCATCCCGGGCTTGCGCTCGGCGATGTCAAAGTATTTGCGGAACTGGCTTTCCAGAACGCCATAGTATTTCTTGGCTTTCTGTTTTGCACGCAGCTGAACGCCGTACTCAGAAACCTTTTTGCGGGCCTGACCATGCTGGCCAGGGGCAAAGTTTCTGCGGGTAAGCGCGCACTTGTCGGAATAGCAACGTTCGCCCTTCAAAAAGAGCTTTTGGCCTTCACGACGGCACTGGCGGCATACTGCGCCTGTATATCTTGCCATTCTTTTCCCTCCTTATGAATTATACGCGACGGCGCTTGGGCGGGCGGCAGCCATTGTGGGGAATGGGGGTAACGTCCTTGATCATATTTACCTCCAAGCCGGCCGCCTGCAAAGCGCGGATCGCAGCCTCACGGCCCTGGCCCGGGCCCTTAACGAAAACCTCAACGGATTTCAGGCCGTGCTCCATTGCCGCCTTTGCGGCAGTTTCCGCAGCCATCTGTGCAGCATACGGGGTGCTTTTTCTTGAACCACGGAAGCCAAGACCACCGGTGCTGGACCAGGAAATCGCATTGCCCTGCACGTCGGTGATGGTCACAATGGTATTGTTGAACGTGCTCTGGATATGTGCCTGGCCGCGATCGATATTTTTACGCTCGCGTTTACGGCGCACTGCAGTTTTCTTAGCAGCAGCTTTTGTTGCCATAACCTTTCCCTCCTATGGTTACTTTTTCTTGTTGGCGACCGTGCGCTTCGGGCCCTTGCGGGTACGTGCGTTGGTCTTGCTGCGCTGGCCGCGCACAGGCAGCCCTTTGCGGTGACGAGTACCGCGGTAGCAGCCAATTTCGGTCAGGCGCTTAATGTCGAGCGCCACATTGCGGCGAAGGTCGCCCTCAACGGTGAAGTGTTTGTCGATATATTCACGGATGAGGTTTTCTTCGTCCGGGGTGAGGTCCTTCACGCGGGTATCAGGACTGATCTTGGTCGAATCAAGGATCTCTTTCACAGCGCTGCGGCCAATACCAAAAATGTAGGTCAGGCCAACTTCGACGCGTTTTTCTCTGGGCAGGTCAACTCCGGCTATACGTGCCATAATTCCCTTGCACCTCCTGTTCTGTTAATTGCGTCTTAACCCTGACGCTGTTTGTGTTTTGGATTGGGGCAGATCACCATCACGCGACCTTTGCGCTTGATGACCTTGCACTTTTCGCACATCGGCTTTACGGAAGGCTTTACCTTCATAATGGGTACCTCCTTAATCGCGCCCTTACTTCGAGCGCCATGTGATGCGCCCTTTGGTCAGATCATAGGGCGACATCTCTATCGTTACTTTATCGCCGGGCAGAATGCGGATAAAGTTCATCCGCAGCTTGCCGGAGATGTGTGCCAGTAAGCGATGACCGTTCTGAAGCTCTACCTGGAACATGGCGTTCGGCATCGCCTCGATCACGGTCCCCTCTACTTCAATGACATCGTCTTTTGACAAGCGGCAACCCCCCTTCAGGTCGTCTGTGGCGGCGCCGAAATTTGTTCGGCGATCGCCTGTGTGAGCAATTTGTCGTTTTCCATCAAAGCAGGCGGCAGCACCTTCGCCGTCATAGCGAGGTGCGCGGGGTTTTTCGCCTTGGGCTTTGCCAGCTTATGCTGGCTGCCGTTGGCGAGGAGCACCCTGCCGTTCTGCTCGGCAAGAACTGCAAAATACAGTCCTTTGTCCCGCCCTGCCTTTGAGCATACGATGCGGCCTCTTGTGAAGTCCATCCGCTACCTCCTCAGGATGGGTCGGTCAGAATGATAGGCCCGTTCGTGGTAATCACGATCGAGCGCTCAAAATGTGCGCTCAGTGACCCATCCTTCGTTTTGACACCCCATCCGTCAGGCATCTGCCGGACAGCGACCGCACCCGCATTGACCATCGGCTCTATTGCCAGTGTCATACCGGGTACCAGCCGTGCCCCGCGCCCTGGATGCCCGAAATTGGGAACCTCCGGGTCTTCATGCATCTCGCGGCCAATGCCGTGACCCACATATTCGCGCACGACGGAAAAACCGTTTTTTTCGACATACTCCTGAATCGCGTGTGAAATGTCTCCGATGCGGTTGCCCACAACGGCGGCTTTCAGCCCTTCAAAGAAAGACTGTTTTGTGACTTCGATCAGGCGTTTTGCCTCTTCGCTCGCCTCGCCTGCCATAAAGGTGCCGGCGTTGTCGCCGTGCCAGCCTTTATAAAGCGCGCCGGTGTCGATGCTCACAATATCCCCCTCGCGTATCACCTCTGCGGTGCTGGGAATGCCGTGGATCACGGTATCGTTCAGCGAGATGCACGCCGATGCCGGAAAGCCGTACAGGCCGAGAAAGTTCGGCTTAGCCCCCTGGCTGAGGATATAATCGTGGATGACCTTGTTCACGTGGGCGGTGGTAATGCCGGGACGTACCGTTTCCCCGCCAAGCTGTAATGCCCGTGCGGAGATGCGGCCAGCCTCGCGCATCAATTTAATTTCCTGCGGTGTTTTTACCGAGATCACTTTGTTACCCCCAGAGCCTTCAAGACCAGTGCGGTCGTATCAGCGACCTCCTCCTGACCTTCTACGACAGCCAGCTTGCCGCGGGCCGCGTAAAACTCCTTTAAGGGTTCGGTCTGCTCGTGGTAGACCGCAAGGCGCTCGAGCACGGTGGAGGGCTCGTCATCCTTACGGATGATCAGCTCGCCGCCGCACCGGTCGCACTTGGTGGGGTCGGCTGAAGGCTTGTAGACGGTGTGGTAGCTTGCGCCGCAGGAGGCGCAAACACGACGGCCAGAGAGGCGGCGGACGATATCCTCGTCCTTGACCTCAATGTCCAAAACCTTGTCGATCTCGATGCCCATCTGTTCGATGGCCTCGGCCTGGGCGACCGTGCGGGGCACGCCGTCCAGAATAAACCCTCTCTCACAATCGGGCTCATTCAGCCGCTCTTTGATGATACCGATAATGATATCATCCGGCACCAGCTTACCGCTTTCAATGAAAGCTTTTGCCTTTTGGCCCATTTCGGTGCCGGTTTTCACCGCTTCCCGAATAATGTTACCAGTGCTGACAGCGGGGATCGAGAGTTTCTCACAGATTATTTCGGCCTGGGTACCTTTGCCGGCACCCGGTGCGCCCAAAAGAATCAGTTTCATTCCGCTCGCCTCCTGTTACTCCAAAAAGCCCTTGTGGTGACGCATCAGCATAAAGCTTTCCAACTGACGGGCAGTGTCAAGTGCCACGCCGACCACGATGAGCAGGGATGTACCACCCAGCTGAACAGGGATACCTGTCAGGTTGCCGACGACGATCGGCAGCAGCGCAACGATCATCAGGAAAATTGCCCCGATGAAAGTGATCTTGCCAAGCACCTTGACAATAAAGTCGGTGGTCGGCTTGCCCGGGCGAATACCGGGGATCGCACCATTGTTTTTACGCAGGTTGTTCGCGATCTCGACCGGGTTGTACTGAATGGCGACATAGAAATAGTTGAATGCAAGGATCAGCATCGCGTAAATGAGTGCATAAGCGACGCCATTGTAGTTGAACCAGCCCAGAAAAGTGGACCAGAAACCGCTACCAGTGATGTTGAAGATCGACTTGATGGTGCCGGGGATGGAAATCAGAGAAGAGGCGAAGATGACCGGCATAACACCGCTCATATTGACCTTGATGGGAATGTGTGTCGCCTGGCCACCATACATCTTGCGGCCCACTACGCGTTTTGCGTACTGCACCGGGATGCGGCGTTCCCCGTTGGTCATCACGACCACAAATACCACGCTGCCCAGCAGGATGACTGCAATCAGCAGCAGGTACAGGATGTAATACCAGGGGTAAGCCTGTGCGCCATCAGCCGTGAAGTAATAGGTCGTGCCGCTGATGGACAGGGGCTGCAACGAACCGCCCGCCTGAATACCCACAATGATACCGCGCACATAGGTGTAAATCTGTGCGGGCATGCGGCCCAGACGCGAGACGATGCCCGCGAAGATGAGCAGCGAGATACCATTGCCAATGCCCTTGCGGTCGATCTGCTCGCCCAGCCACATGATCAGCATGGAGCCGGCGGTGAAAGCGACCACGATAACGGCGGCGACAAACCAGCCCTGCCAGCCGTCGGTATACTGCACTGCGCCTTTGTTTTTCAGCAACAGGTAGTATGCAATGGCCAGTGCCAGCGCAATGCCTGCACCGGTGTACCGGGTGATGCGGTTCATTTTGCGGCGGCCCTCTTCGCCCTCCTGAGACAGCCGCTCCAGCGCGGGGATTGCAACCGCGAGCAGCTGAATGATGATGGAGGCGTTGATGTACGGGGTCACCGACAGGGCAAACAGTGTTGCCTGTGCAAACGCGCCGCCGGTCAGCAGGTTGATGTAACCCAGCATGCTGCCGGTCGCGTTGACCATGTCTTTCAGAACAGAAGCATCAAGATAGGGTACCGGGATTGCGACGCCGACACGGAAAATAACGATGACCATCAGCGTGTAAATCAGCTTTTTGCGAAGGTCCTCAATTTTCCAGGCGTTTTTAAGTGTTTTGAACACTTTACTTCACCTCGGCCTTTCCGCCGGCCTTCTCAATCTTCTCCTTTGCGGAGGCAGTGAAAGCAGCGACCTCAACGGTGAGCTTCTTTTCAAGCTCGCCATTTCCAAGTACTTTAACGCCGTCGTTGACTTTTTTGATCAGACCTGCCTTCAGCAGGGCCGCAGTATCGACCACGGCGCCGTCCTCGAAGCGGTTGAGATCGCTGATCTTGACGGTGGTGTAAACAGTAGCGAAGATGTTTTTAAAACCGCGTTTGGGCAAACGGCGCTGTAACGGCATCTGGCCGCCTTCAAAGCCCGCTTTCTTTGCGCCCGAACGTGCCTTCTGACCCTTGTGGCCGTAACCGGCAGTCTTACCGTTACCGGTAGCTGCGCCACGGCCCTTGCGCTTTACAGCGCGACTTGCACCCTCGGCGGGTTTCAATTCATGGAGCATCATAACAGTAGTGCACCTCCTTGCTTTTACGCGTTGGTAACCTCGACGAGGTGAGAAATCTTATCCAGCTTGCCGCGGGTAGCCACGTTGTCGGGCTGCACGCTGGTATTGCCGATTTTCTTCAGACCCAAAGAATGGGCGGTCGCGATTTGCTTTGCCTTACGGCCAACCAAGCTGCGAACCAGTTTAACCTTTAAGCCGGTTTCTTTCGCAGCGGCCTTCTTGGCAGCAGGCTTCTTCGCGGGGGCCTTTTCGGCTGCAACTTCCGTTGCAGGTGCCTTTTCGGCAGCTTTCTTCGCAGGGGCCTTTTTCGCTGCGGTTTTCTTCGCAGGGGCCTTTTCAGCGTCGGCTTTTTTAGCCGGTGCTTTTTTGGCGGGGGCCTTTTTCGCTGCGGTTTTTTTCGCAGGGGCCTTCTCGGCGGCGGTCTCCTCGGCCGCTACGGTCTTTTTCTCTTCTGCCATGGGTTTCGCCTCCTTAACCTAAAATTTCTTTTACGGTCTTGCCGCGCACAGCGGCAACCTGCTCTGCGGTACGCAGGCTCTTCAGGCCGTTGCAGGTGGCGATAACCACGTTGCAGGGGTTGCTCGAGCGAACGCACTTGGTACGGATGTCACGGATGCCCGCAACTTCGAGTACCGCACGCACCGGGCCGCCTGCGATCAGGCCGGTACCGGCTGCCGCCGGGCGAAGGATCACGCGGCCGGCACCAAAGATGCCAAGCGTCTCGTGCGGGATCGTTGTGCCCTTGAGCGAAACGGTGAAAATGTTTTTCTTTGCGTCCTCAATGCCCTTGCGAATTGCCTCAGGCACCTCGGAGGCCTTGCCCAGACCATAACCAATCTTACCCTTACCGTCGCCGACTACGACCAGAGCGGAGAACTTGAAGATACGGCCGCCCTTTACGGTTTTGGATACGCGGTTGATGGCGACAACTTTCTCCTGATATTCCTGATCCGCAGGGTTCTGTCTTCTCTCATATGCCACTTTTGTATCCCTCCTTACTCACAGCTCAAGGCCGCCCTCGCGGGCACCCTCAGCCAGAGCCTTTACACGACCGTGATAGAGATAACCGCCGCGGTCAAACACGACTTTGTCGATGCCCTTTGCCTTGGCGGCCTTTGCCACTGCAAGGCCAACCTTCTTGGCAGCTTCGATATTGTTGCCGGTGCCCTCAAACTCTTTTTCCATCGAGGAAGCGCTTGCCAGCGTCACGCCCGCGACATCGTCGATGACCTGAGCGTAGATATGCGCATTAGAGCGGAAAACATCGAGGCGTGGGCAAGATGCTGTGCCACTGATCTTACCGCGTACGCGGCGATGGCGACGAAGACGTGCTTCGTTTTTGTTCGGCTTATTGACCATCTTATTTCACTCCTTCGTTTATTTTGCGCCCTTGCCGGCTTTACCCTCTTTATGGGGAACAAATTCGCCAACATAGCGAATGCCTTTGCCCTTGTACGGCTCAGGCGGACGCTTTTCGCGCACCTGCGCGGCGAACTGGCCGACATGCTGTTTGTCGATGCCGTGAATGATGATTTTAGTGGCATCGGGGACCTCTATGGTGATGTCACCCTCCTCCGGCACGATGACCTGATGGGAGTAACCAAGGTTCATAACCAGGTTTTTGCCCTGCTTTGCAGCACGGTAGCCGATACCCTGGATCTCCAGCTCTTTGGTAAAGCCCTTCGAAACACCGTCAACCATGTTATTGATCAAGGTGCGGGTCAGGCCGTGCAGAGAGCGAGCCTCTTTTTCATCATTGGGACGGGTCACGATGATCTCTTCGCCCTGCTTTTCGATTTTCATCAGCGGGTGAAAAGCGGAATGTAACGTGCCCTTGGGGCCCTTAACGGTAACGTCGTTGCCGACCAGCGTGACTTCGACGCCCGCGGGAATGACGATGGGTTTTCTTCCGATTCTCGACATTGTCTTGCACCCCCTTACCAGATAAAGGCGAGGACTTCGCCGCCGCAGTTTGCTGCGCGCGCGGCCTTGTCGGTCATAACGCCTTTAGATGTGGAAACAATCGCGGTGCCAAGGCCTTTCATGACCTTCGGCATCTCTTCGCAGTTTGTGTAGATTCGCAGACCGGGTTTCGAGACCCGGCGCAGACCAGTGATGGCGGACGCGCCGCTCTCGCCGTATTTCAGAGTCAGAGTGATAACACCCTGCTTGTTGTCATCTTTCACCTGCATGCCCTTGATGTAGCCCTCGTCTAACAAAATCTGGCTGATCGCCTTCTTCAAGTTAGAAGCCGGAACATCTACAGTGGGGTGCTTCGCAGTGCTGGCATTCCGAATACGGGTGAGCAGATCAGCGACAGGATCGGTGATATGCATGCCATGTACCTCCTTTAATGTAGAGTGTTTTTACCAACTTGCTTTCCTTACGCCGGGAATCTCGCCCTTATAGGCAAGCTCCCTGAAGCAGATACGGCAGACGCCGTACTTGCGCAGATAAGCGTGAGGGCGGCCACAGATCTTGCAGCGGTTATAGCCACGGGTGGAGAACTTCGGCTCGCGGCTTTGACGCACTTTCAGTGATGTTTTAGCCATTGATTACCCTCCCTTAGTTTGCGAACGGGGCGCCCAGAGCACGGATCAGCTCTTTGGCCTCCTCGTCGGTCTTAGCGGTAGTGACGAACACAATGTCCATACCGCGGATCGCGTCGATTTTGTCGTAGTCGATTTCGGGGAAGATCAGCTGCTCGCGCACACCCAGCGAGTAGTTGCCGCGGCCGTCGAACGAGTCGCCGTTAATGCCACGGAAATCACGTACGCGAGGCAGTGCAACACTGAACAGGCGGTCAACGAACTCATACATCCTCGCGCCGCGCAGCGTCACTTTTGCGCCGATGGGCTGCCCCTCGCGCAATTTAAAGTTTGCAACCGACTTCTTAGCCTTGCAAACAACAGGGCGCTGGCCGGTGATGGTGGAAAGGTCTGCTAAGATCGCATCCATAATCTTCGGGTTGTCACGCGCTTCGCCGCAGCCACAGTTGATCACGACTTTGTCGAGCTGCGGGATCTGCATCACGCTCTTGTACCCGAATTTCTTCATCAGGGCGGGAGCGATCTCTTTGGCGTACTGCTCTTTTAATCTTGCCATTTGTCAACTTCCTCCCTTTTAAAATTCTGCGCCGCATTTTTTGCAGACGCGCATTTTTTTGGCACCTGTGCCAACATGGCCAACACGGGTCGGCTTGCCGCATTTCGGGCAGACCGGCTGCACCTTGGACGCGTACAACGCGCCTTCGGCTTTCACAATGCCGCCCTGCTCGCCCTCACGGCGGGGTTTGACGTGCTTTGTGACCATATTGAGACCTTCGATAATAACTTTGCCCTCTTTGGGGCTGACCTGCAACACCTTGCCAGATTTCCCGCAGTCTTTGCCGCTGAGAATCATCACGGTATCGCCGGTCTTAACATGAAGCTTACTCATTTTAAAACCTCCTTACAGCGATTCCGGTGCAAGGCTCAAGATTTTCAGATAGCCGGATTCACGCAGTTCGCGTGCCACCGGTCCAAAAATACGGGTGCCTTTCGGGTTTTTGTCCTCTTTAATAATGACGGCCGCATTCTCGTCGAAGCGGATGTAGGAGCCGTCATCGCGGCGCAGGCCTTTTTTGCTGCGGACGATCACGGCCTTGACGACCTCGCCCTTCTTTACCATGCCACCGCCCGGAGTGGTCTTCTTGACAGAAGCCACAATCACATCGCCAATGTTAGCGTATCTCTTTCGGGAACCGCCCAGCACACGAATACACATGAGTTCTTTCGCACCGGTGTTGTCGGCCACTTTGAGATAGGTTTGCATCTGTACCACAGTTGCGTCCTCCTTTCAAAGCTTTCGCTTATTTCGCCTTTTCTACGATCTCAACCAGTCTCCAACGCTTGTCTTTCGACAGGGGACGGGTCTCCATGATCTTCACGCGGTCACCGGTTTTAGCCTCGTTCTTCTCATCGTGGGCTTTAAACTTGACTGTGCGCTTGATGATCTTCTTGTAGAGAGGGTGGCTCACGTTGTCCTCAATTGCCACGACGATGGTCTTTTCCATCTTATCGGACACTACCGTGCCCACGCGGGTCTTGCGTAAATTGCGCTCTTCCATTGTTTAACTCCTCCCTCTCTTATTTCGCTTGGGCGGCAAGCTGACGCTGCACGGTTTTAATGCGGGCAATGTCGCGCTTTACAGCCTTGATTCTAAGCGGGTTGTCGAGTTGGTTGATGGTGTGCTGAAAGCGCAGGTTGAAAAGCTCTGCTTTCAGCTCGGCCAGTTTCTTATCCAGATCGGCCGTGCTCATCTTAGTGAGTTCGCTCGCTTTCATACTTCAGCAACCTCCTCAGTTTCTTTCTTCACAAACTTGCATTTGACAGGCAGCTTGTGAGCAGCGAGGCGCATGGCCTCGCGGGCAGCCTCTTCCGAGACGCCGGCAATTTCAAACAGCACCCGGCCCGGCTTGACAACCGCAACCCAGAACTCGGGGTTACCTTTACCGGAGCCCATGCGGGTCTCGGCAGGTTTTTTGGTGACAGGCTTGTCCGGGAAAACCTTGATCCAAACCTGGCCGCCACGCTTGATATAACGGGTAAGCGCGATACGGGCCGCCTCGATTTGGTTGGCGGTAATCCACGCCGGCTCGAGTGTGATGAGACCGTATTCGCCCTGATTCACTTTATTACCGCGCGTTGCTTTGCCTTTCATGCGGCCCCGCTGTACACGGCGGTATTTTACACGCTTAGGTAAAAGCATTACTTGCTACCTCCTTCTTTACGAGGTTTCGCACCTTTCAGCACTTCGCCCTTATAGATCCAGACTTTCACGCCGATTTTGCCGTAGGTGGTGTTCGCCTCGGTAAAACCATAGTCGATGTCGGCGCGCAGGGTCTGCAGGGGGATGGTACCCTCATGGTAGTGTTCGGTACGAGCGATATCGGCACCGCCCAGACGGCCGGACACGCAGGCTTTGATACCCTTAGCGCCCATACGCATGGTACGGCCAATGCACTGCTTCATCGCACGGCGGAACGAAATACGGCGCTCAAGCTGCGAAGCGATGTTCTCTGCAACGAGCTGTGCGTTCATATCCGGGGTTTTGACCTCGATGATGTTCACAACTGTCGGCTTGCCGATCATTTTTTCGATCTGCAAACGCAGCTTGTCGATCTCTGTGCCGCCACGGCCGATGACCATGCCGGGCTTTGCGCAGTGGATGTTGACCTTTACTTTCTGCGTGTCGCGCTCAATTTCGATCTTGGGCACGCCAGCAGTGTAAAGCTGCTTTTTCAGCACAGTGCGGATTTTGTGGTCTTCAACCAGGGTGTCGCCGAACTCCTTTTTACTGGTGAACCAGCGGCTGTCCCAATCTTTGATGACGCCAACCCGAAAACCGTGCGGGTTAATTTTCTGACCCATACTCTGTTACCCTCCTTACCCTTCAAGCTCTTTGAGGACCACCGTAATGTGGCTGGTTCTCTTGAGAATTCTGTACGCACGGCCCTGTGCGCGCGGACGAACCCGCTTCAGGGTGGGGCCGGGGGTGACATAGCATTCAGCTACGTACAGTTGGTTCTTGTCCATATTGAAATTGTTTTCCGCATTTGCCGCAGCAGATTTCACCAATTTGTAAAGGAGCTCAGAGGCGGCCTTCGGTGTGTACTGCAGAATGGCAAGCGCTTTGTCCAGCGGTTGATTGCGGATCAAGTCCAGCACAATCGTCACTTTACGCGGCGCAATGCGGGCATAGCTCAATTTTGCCCTTGCTTCCATCGTTGTGAATCCTCCTCTTTACTTCGTCGTTTTTGCACCCGAATGACCTCTAAAGGTACGGGTGGGGGCAAATTCGCCCAATTTGTGACCGACCATGTCCTCGGTAACATACACAGGCACATGCTTGCGGCCGTCGTGCACTGCAAAGGTGTGTCCGACAAACTGCGGGAAAATCGTAGAGGAGCGGCTCCAGGTTTTGAGCACTCTCTTCTCGCCCGCCGCGTTCATCTCATCGACACGCTTGAGCAGTACGGGCTGTACATAAGGGCCCTTTTTAATACTTCTACTCATGTTGCTCTCCTCTCCTTAACCATTTGCACGTTTGACAATAAACTTGTCAGAACGATTGTGGTGTTTTCTGGTCTTGTAACCCATCGTGGGCTTGCCCCACGGGGTGACCGGGCTCGGACGGCCCACCGGGCTCTTGCCCTCGCCGCCGCCGTGCGGGTGATCGCAGGGGTTCATAGCACTGCCACGCACCGCCGGGCGCCAGCCCATGTGGCGTCTACGGCCTGCTTTGCCAAGGTTGACGTTCTCGTGGTCGATGTTGCCGACCTGGCCAACTGTTGCAACGCAGTTCAGCGGCACATTGCGCATCTCGCCCGAGGGCAGACGCACCAGCGCGTAGCCGTTCTCTTTTGCCATCAACTGCGCCATGTTGCCCGCCGCACGCACCAGCTGTGCGCCCTTGCCGGGGTACAGCTCGATGTTGTGGATGACAGTACCAACGGGGATCGCGGAGAAAGGCAGGCAGTTGCCCGGCTTGATGTCGGCGCTCGGGCCACTCATCACGATGTCGCCAACCGACAAACCTTCCGGTGCGAGGATGTAGCTTTTGGCGCCATCTTCGTACTGGATCAGCGCGATGTGCGCCGAACGGTTGGGGTCGTACTCCAGGGTCTTTACCGTCGCGGGGACATCCAGCTTGTTGCGCTTGAAGTCGACCATGCGGTACTTGGTGCGGTTGCCGCCGCCATGATGACGAACGGTGATGCGGCCGTTGTTGTTGCGCCCGCTGTTGTGCTTCATCGGCTCGAGAAGGCTTCTCTCAGGCGCGACTTTGGAAAGAACCGAGTAATCGGTGACCGTCATACCACGGCGGCCCGGTGTTGTCGGTTTATACTTTTTAATGGCCATTTGTACTCTCTCTTTCTTATGAAATTTTTATCGGAGTCATATCTCCATAGATGGCCCCTCTCGGGACCTCGCCTGCCCGCCCAGTATTTGCGGCGGCAGGTCGGCCGGCAGGTTTTGTGGGGCACCCGCCGGAAGAGCGCCGGTCAGATCATGCTGTCGAAGAACGCGATGGTCTTCGAGTCGGCAGTCAGCGTGACGATTGCCTTTTTGGTGGCAGCGGTGTAACCCGCGTGCGCACCCTGACGGCGGTAACGGCCACGAACGCTCATGGTGTTGACCTTGGCAACCTTGACACCGAACAGCTCTTCGCATGCACGGGCAATGTCGATCTTGGTCGCACCGGTAGCCACTTTAAACGTGTACTTTTTGTTCTGCATGCCGGTCATCGAATTTTCGGTGATGACCGGGGCCAGAATAATATCCTGTGCTGCAACCTTCATTACGCAAATACCTCCTCAAGCTTTTTCGCGGCATCTACGCTGATGACGAACTTGCGGGCATTCAGAATGTCATAAACATTCAGCGCCGTTGCAAGGCTGGTTTTCACGCCGGGGATGTTCGAGGCGCTTTTAACCACCTTTTTGTCGACTTCAGGGGCGACGAGCAGGCTTTTGCCATTCGCGCCGACCGCTTTCAGCATGCCGACAACCGTCTTGGTCTTGAACTCGGGGACATCAAACTTCTCTACAACGATCAGATCACCGCTGGCCGCTTTGGCAGACAGTGCGCTGAACATGGCAAGGCGCTTGACCTTCTTGTTCAAGGTGTAGCTGTAGTCGCGGGGCTTGGGGCCCAGCGCAACGCCGCCGTGAGTCCACTGCGGGGAGCGGATCGAGCCCTGACGCGCACGGCCGGTGCCTTTCTGGCGCCACGGTTTTCTGCCGCCGCCGGAAACCTCGCTGCGGGTCTTGGTGCTCTGGGTACCCTGGCGCTGGTTCGCGAGAAAATTCACGACTGCAGCGTGCATAACCCGCTCATTGGGCTGGATACCGAAGATGGCGTCGGAAAGCTCGATTGTAGAAACTTTCTTGCCGGACATATCCAAAACATCAAATTTCGCCATTTTGCTTTCCCTCCTTTACGCCTTAACGCTGTCATGGATGGTGACCACGCTGCCCTTGGCACCGGGGACTGCACCCTTGATAGCAATAAGATTATTCTCTGCATCGATTTTGACAACGGTCAGGTTTTGAATGGTGACCCGCTCTGCGCCGAGGTGGCCAGGCAGTTTTTTGCCCTTGAACACACGGGAGGGAGACGAGGTCGAGCCGTTCGAACCGGCGTGACGGGCAACAGGGCCAGTGCCGTGCGACTCACGCAGACGGTGACCGTTGTACCGCTTGATGGTGCCTGCGTAGCCCTTACCTTTGCTGATGCCGACGACGTCGATTTTGTCGCCTGCGGCAAAGGTGTCAGCCTTGAGGATGTCGCCGACCGCAAGGCCGGAAATGTCTTCAAGACGGAACTCGCGCAGCGTCTTTTTGGGTGCGACGCCAGCTTTTTCAAAGTGGCCCTTGGCGGGCTTTGTCACTCTTTTAGCCGACAGATCGCCGTAACCGAGCTGTACCGCAGTGTAGCCGTCGCTCTCGACGGTTTTCTTCTGTACGACAACGCAGGGGCCGGCTTCAATGATGGTGACCGGTACAACCTTGCCGTTCTCGTCGAAGAGCTGTGTCATGCCCAGCTTCTTGCCGATGATACCTTTTTGCATGATGTTTGCCTCCTAAAGTGGTTATTGGTTGGGGAACATTCTCCAACATGACCTCTCCTACAACGTCTTGTGCGAAACCTATTAATGTAAGGGACTGTGTCTTACAGTTTGATTTCGATGTCGACGCCGGCGGGGAGCTGCAGGCTAGTTAAAGCCTCTACCGTCTTGTTCGACGGCTTCAGGATGTCAATCAGACGCTTGTGCGTGCGCATTTCGAACTGCTCACGGCTGTCTTTGTACTTGTGCACCGCGCGGAGAATGGTAACAATCTCTCTGTCGGTGGGCAAGGGGATCGGGCCGGACACGCGAGCGCCGGTGCGCTTTGCGGTTTCCACGATCTTCTCTGCCGCAGCATCGATCAGCTGGGAATCATAGCTCTTCAGACGGATCCTGATTTTTTCCTTGACTGCCAATTAAATCGCCTCCTTAAATTTTAGCCTGGCGGTTCGATAAATACGGAACACTGCGCCGGGTGTTTCACGCTTTTGCACGAAGAAAACCGGTGAACCGCAAAAACGCAGTTCGCCCGGACACACTTCATGCAAAGTTCGTGGAAATTGGACCCGAAACGGGTCATATCCCTTTGCCATCCGTATTGTTTCGCCCGGTTCTTGATCGGACATACTCGGCGGAAAAACCCACAAGGAACTGTGGCAACCTCCCGCGTCAACGCATATCGCAGCCCTGCACAGGGTGCAGAGCCCTCGCAGTCGCCTAATAATAATACAATAAAAGCCCCTGCAATGCAAGGGCTTTTGCGATATTTTTAAAAAGTTTTTCAAAATGGAGCAAGTTTGGCGTTTTTGCCACAAACCCGGCACAGACTTTGCTTTTTATAGCTACTCTGCTTTTACTGCTTTTGCGGGGCTTTTGCGCCAAGGTGCACCAGCACTTCGTCTTCCGGCGTGATGTAAGTAGTCTCGTACTTGTCGTACAGCACCATGCCGGGTTTCAAATCACCCGTTTTGCGGATGTTGCGCACCTCGGTGTAATCCACTGCCACCTTACCCGCTTCGCTTTGGCTGGAGTGGAACACCGCCAGCATACCCGCTTCGCGCCGCGTTTCCAGTGGCACCGGCTGCCCTTCGGTCAGGACGACCGTGTGGCTGCCCGGTGCGTCTTTTACATGGTACCACAGATCGCGCCCACGGGCGGTGTGCAAGGTCAGGCGGTCGTTTTGCGCGTTGTTGCGCCCCACCAGAATGGCAAACCCGTCGCTGGAGGTATACCGCAAAAAGTCGGCGGGCTTTTGCTTTTTTTCACGGCGGCGGTCATTCTTCAAATAGCCGCCCGCTTTCAGCTCGGCACGGATCTCGGCAAGTGCCGCTTCGCCCCCCGCCTGCTGCACCTCGTACAGCACGCTGTCAAGATAGGTTGTCTCGCGCTGCCCATCTGCCAGCAGTTTTTCCAGCATGCGGGTCGCAGTCTGCTTCTTTTTATACTCTTTAAAGTACTTTTGCGCATTGGCCGACGGCGAAAGCCGCACATCCAGCGGGATGGTGAGCTTGCTTCCGTCGTAATAGTTATCGACTGTCACCTGTTTTGCGCCGCGCTCGATGGCATACAGGTTTGCCTGCAACAGTTCGCCATAGATGCGCAGGTGGTCGGCACTTTCCGCCTCCTGCTGCTCTGCCAGCCGCGCCGCCTGTTTGCGGCGTGCCCGCGCGCAGAGGTTTTGCACGGTTTTGGCAAGGTTGTGGCTTTTTTGCCGCAACCGCTCAGCTTCATCCTTTGCCGCGTAGTACTCCTCTAACAGCGCGCCATAGCTGTCGCAACTTTGCAAGGTGCAGCGCGGCAGGTACTGGGTCAATGCCGTAAAGCTGTACTCAATGGGCTTGCCAGTCTCGTCCCGCACAATGGTCGGGCTGCCGCCCGCGCGGTATTCATCCAGCAACGCCTGTGTTTCGCGCTGCAATGCCGCCTGCTCGCCGGTGCCCATCTCTTTGCCAAACAGGGTCGTCTGCCCCAGCGCGCGGTAAGCAAGCTCGCGGCAGACGACCGGCCCAATGCCGCCGACCGCCTTTAAGATGGCATCCGCCACCGGCGCGTCAAAAGTTAAAACCCGCTGCACCAGCTCTTGCGCAGTGAGCTCAAAAAAGTCCGGCTTGCCCTGTTGGGGCGGCAAGGTGTAAGTGAGCCCCGGCAACAGCGGGCGCACCGAAGAGGCGTCAAAATCCACCCTTTTCAGCGCGTCAATCACCTTGTTCTGCCCGTCGATCAATACCAGATTAGAATACCGCCCCATCAATTCGGCTGCCGCCGTGATGGACACGGTATCCCCCATTTCGCTGGTGCAGGTAAACTGAAAAAACACCAGCCGCTCGCCGGGGTGCGCCCGCACCGATTCCAGCTTGCCGCCGGTGAGGTATTTGCGCAACAGCATACAAAACGACGGGGGCGTTTGCGGGTTTTCAAAGCTTTCGCCGGTCACCCCAATGCGGGCCGAGCCGCTGCGGGCTGAAATGAGCAACTTTGCGTTGCCATTGCGGCTGCGCAGCAGCAACAGCACTTCATCACGGGTGGGCTGAAATATTTTGTCGATGCGCGCACCGACCAGCGTTTCATTTAGTTCTGCCGCCACAAGGGCCAGCGTTGCCGCGTCAAGCGCCATACTGCCGCCCCCTTTGCCGGTTGATTCCGTTAGTATATTGCATTCACTATCTCCATTGTTTCTTCATTGCCGTGCGCACGCTGTTTAATTAAGGTAGGTAAACGGGTCGCGGCAGCGCTTGCTGACCAGCACCCGCAAGTCGGGGAACCGGCGTTTCAATTTATCGCCCAGTACCGGCATCAGCGGAAACTCGGTGGCAAAATGCCCCGCGACGATCAGGCTGATACCCGCCGCTTTGGCGTCGATGGCCTCGTGGTGTCGCGCTTCGCCAGTCAACAGGCAATCGGCCCCGGCCTCCAGCGCCTGCGCAAAAAAGTCACCGCCGGCGCCACCCAGCACCGCAAGCCGCTCTACCGGGCGGCCCGCATCGACATACTGCACCGGCCCGGCAAACTTTTCGCCACACTGTGCGGCAAGCTTTGGCACGGCAAGCGGCGCGCGCAGACGGCCTACCCGCCCCATGCCGCCAAACTTTGTCACTTCTGTCAAGCCAAACACGGCGGCCAGAATATCATTGACCCCGCCGTCCGCCGCATCCATATTCGTGTGCATGCAAATTGCACTGATGTTCTTTTTGACCATGCGAAACGGCACATCGGCACGGCGCAGGGTGCGCATGGGGTGAAAAATGACCGGGTGATGCGAGACGATCAACTGGCAGCCTACCATTTCCGCCTCTACCACCACCTCTTCGGTGATGTCGAGTGCCATCATGACACTGGTGATCTCGGTACCGCAGTCGACCAGCGTACCCACGTTGTCCCATTCCTCTGCCAGTGCCTGCGGCGCCAATTCATCAAGAAACGCGCGCACTTCTTCTACCCTTGGCATTTTTCCCGCTCCTTTTTTACCGCGTCCGCCAGCGCCTGCAATGGCCCCAGCCCGGTTTCGCCCGCAAGGCGGCGGCCCTGTAATTCCTGTTCTAACTGGCGCTCTGCCTTTTGCAGACAGGCCAGTGCGGCCGCGCCCCGCTGGCCTTGCAATAACCCCAACTGGCAAAATAGCGGTGTGGGGGCCGTGCGCTGCCTGCAAAAAACAGCCTGCAACACCGTATAGCAATACCCACCGTCCAGCACCGGCACTTCGCGCTGTAGCACAAACCCATTTTCGTATAGCCAGCGCCGCAGCTCCGGCACCTGCGTCGTGGGCAGCAGCACTAAATTGATCTGTTTGCTTTGCACCCACGGGGCCGCGGCCAGAATATCGGCGATCGTGCCACCGCCCATCCCGGCGATCACAATGTCCTGCACTTCGCCCGGTTGCACGACCGAAAGCCCGTCGCCCAGCCGGCAGCTGACCTGCTGTTGTACGCCATGCAACTGCGCCAGTGCCTGTGCTTTTTGCAGCGGGCCACACCGCAGGTCGGCCGCAATAACAAACGGACAGCGGCCGCTCTGCACAAGGTGCACCGCCAGTCGGCCATGGTCGCAGCCTATATCTGCTGCACTGCTGCCGGGGCGTACCAGAGAGGCCGCTGCCGAAAGACGCACGCCGGGTTGTGGCGGGCGCATATTACGCTTGGATGGCATTGTTGAGTGCAGTGACCAGCTCGTCCACTTCAATACCGTGTACATAGCAGGCCTGCTCGATCGTTTCCCCGCGGGAGGACGGGCAGCCCAGGCAGTGCATGCCAATGTCCAAAAACAGCGGTGCTGTCTGCGGTGCCGTATCCAGAATATCGCCAATAATGGTGTCTTTTGTAATGCTCATTCTAAAACCCTCTTTTTCTGTGGCCCGCACGGTTGCAGGCCGCTGAGATTTGCCGCAACTTTATCATACCCCAAAACCACCCTGTTTTGCAACACCCTGCTCACCGGCAGCCGTTTTATTTCAGGCTAAAGGTCAGCTGCACCGGGTTGTGGTCGCTGTAGGCAAAGCCTGCGTCGATGTTTTTTGCACTGGCCTGCACATTGTCGCTGACAAGAAACCCATCAATTACCACCGTGTAATTGACCCCCGGCGTATAAGGCATGTCGGTACTGCGGCAGGTGGCAACCTCGGTCAGGTTGTCTGCCCGCACCACAGAAAAGCCCTGCGGCAGGTCGCTGTCGTCAAATGCAAACACCCATGGCGGCACCTGTTGCTCGCTGGGAAACGCCTCAATGGTGTCGCACAGCGCATGGTTGAAGTCGCCGCCCACGATGACCCAGTTGCCTTTGGCACGCTCTTCGCTCATCACTTCGCCCAATAATTTTAACTGCGCGGCGCGGATGGTGCCACCCTCGTCGTAAGCCGACATATGGCTGTTGATGAGTACCAGCTCGCCGCCGCCCTGCACGGGTAAACGCTGCACCGAAAAACAGCGGTCCAGGTCAAAAAACTTCGTGGGGAAGCTCTCATCCACCGGGTAACTGCGCCGTGTTGCCTGTGCGATCTCATAGCGTGAGAGGGTCAACAGGCCGGCTTGCACACTGCCGTGCATCTCGTGCAGCGGGTAGGCAAGGTACGCCGAGTGAAAGTTAGAAGCAAACACCGACCCATAGCCCGCAAAGGCGGTTTGCACCAGCTCACTTTGGTTGATGTGAAAACTGCGGGTCGCATCGGTATCCACCTCCTGCAACAGGCAAAAATCCGGCGAAATGCCTTGCAGTATACTGATGGCCCCCGCCGTGTTGTCCTGTACGATCTGCTTGCTTTGCGCGCGGGCATGTGCACCCCGCACCGGCGTGCCGTCCTTCATGGTACCGGTGTCCATAAAAAACGAAAAATCTGGGTTGTAGGCGCCAAACCCAATGTTATAGGTTGCAGCGGTATAGTTTTGCCCCAGTTGCAACTGCGCTGTCTGCCCGTTTTGCACTGTTAAAGCCTGCCCGTCCGGGATGCGGCTATACTGCAGCACCATATAAAGCACATAGCCGCCCACCACCAAAACGACTGCCAGCACCAATGCCAGCAACACCCATAAAATACGCTTTACCACACGTCCCATACCGGCCTCTTTTCCCCCACAGACACAAACGGAGAGACCCGCATGGGCCTCTCCGCTCTTTTTCTCCTGCGGGTAGTATTCTGTGCCCGTATGATACCACACAAACCCACTGCCCGGCAACAATTCCCGGTTTTTTTGTCGTTTTGCCAGTTTTGCCCTGCCCAATGTAGCAGGCTATACAAAGTTAATTGCCCGACGAAGAGGACGGTGCCTCGGTCTCCTGTTGCTGGTCGGTCAAAAAGTTATTCAGTTTCTCAGCAGTCGCTGTAAAATCGCAACCAATCACCGTGCGCCCGTCGTCCAATTTAATGCCCCAGGAATTTTCCTTTTCCGGCACAGTGGACTGCCCTGCCGGGCTATGCAGCAATGCCGGCATCTTAAAGGCCAGTTGCCACAGTTCACCGTTCGTGAGGTTTGTTTCCACCATTGGCAGCAATTTGTCTGCGATCAGGTTGATCTTGGCGGGGCTGAGCGTCCCGATCTGGTTTGCCGCCGCCTGCATGATCTTGCGCTGGCGCTCGACCCGGTTCCAGTCACTGTCCAAGTGGCGCATGCGGGCATACACCAGCGCGGTCGGGCCGTCCAGCACCGCCGGGCCCTCCTGCCATTTGTCCTCGCCCGCGATCTGGTTCATATAATTGGCTTCCGCCTCGGTCATCTCCACTTTTACGCCGCCGATGTCGGTGACACCGGTTTCAAAAATCGTAAAGTTGATGCGCACGTATTTGCTGACATCTACCTTATAATAATCGCGTATCGTTTTCATCAGCAGGTCCGGCCCGCCGTAGGCAAACGTATGGGTCAGCCAGTCGTCACCGTGGTCGGGGATCGACACGCCGACGCCACGTTCAAACGAAGCCAGCTTCCAGGTGTTGGTTTTGCTGTTGATCGACAGCAGCATAATGCTGTCTGCACGCGCAGAAGTTGAAATGTCGTCGCTGCGCTCGTCCGAGCCGATCAGCAGAATATTGGTGATATCCGCATTGACATTGACATCCCCATCCGGCGGGGTGATCTCGCCGCCGTTTTTCATGATGTCAATTCCATCGAGGTTTAAGTGCTCAAAAGACAGCTCCTCCTCATCCGGCGTAAGGCTGGAAGCCCCATAGACTGCCGAACGGTTGAGCAGGCTGAATTTGCCGTTGATAAACAGAACCACCGCAAGCAGTACTACCACTAAAACCCCTGCCACGATACCCGTGATGATCAGAGCTTTTTTCTTTGGATTTGATGTTGAAGGTTCCATACTCGGCCTCCCTTCTAGTTGGCAGCTTATTGTAGTCTTGGATTGTTAAAGTTTCGTGAAAATTTGGTTGTTTTGAGGTTACAATTAACAAAAATATGTTCCATTTTTATTGCACTGTCAACAAATACCAACGCAAAAAGCAGCCAGCCCGCAAAGGGCTGGCCGCCGGGCAAAACTTATACTGTCAAATGTCAAATAAGTTGCGCTTGTTGTGCCGGTAAACGGACAGTGCCAGCCCCATACACAGGTAGAGCATCAGCACCGAAGTGCCCCCCGCCGTGAGGAACGGCAGCGTGATACCGATGACCGGCAGCAGGGAGAGGTTCATGCCAATATTAATAATAGTCTGCCAAGCAATGACCGCAGAAATACCGACACAGATCAGTGCCCCCTGCCTGTCCTGGCTTCGAAACGCCGTGGCAATCAGCTTTGCGGCCAGGCCAAACAATAGCAGCATCACCAGCAGGCTGCCCAGCATCCCCAGCGATTCGGAGATATACGAAAAGATGAAATCATTTTCCGCCAGTGGCACCGGGTGGTGCTCTCCTGCAAAAAAACCGCGCCCGGTGATCTGCCCCGCGCCGATGGAAATGCGCGCCTGATTTTGCTGCCACATGATCTTGGGGTAGTTGTCCGGGTCCATCAGTGCATAAAAGCGCTGTTTCTGGTAGTCTTTCATGATGCCAAACCAGAGCACCGGCACAGCAACCAGGCCAAGGCCTACCCCGGCATAGACATATTTGCGCGACAGCCCCGCCACAAACAGCATCGACAGGCCGATCATCAAAAAAATCAACGCCGTGCCATCGTCACCCTGCACATGGATCAGCAGTAAAGGCGCGACCAGATGGGCAAACAGGGCCAACATCGTGGGCGGTTCTTCCATCTTGTCCTTCACGCTGTCAAGGTGCAGGGCAAAGGTCAAAATGAAACTGATTTTTGCGATTTCGGTGGGCTGTAACGAAAGGCCCATCGGCAGCGAAATCCACGATTTGTTATCCGTGCCGCTGGGGGCATACCCTATCATAAAAGTCAATATTACCATGCCCCACGCCACCGCAGCGTGAAACGGCCAGCTGGCGGCGATGGCGTGATAATCAAACGTTGAAATAATAATCGCACAAAGCAGCCCAAACAGCGCAGCACCCGCCTGTACAAGCGGTTGACGGTAATTGGTAAACAGGCTGTTTTCTGCACTGGAGCGGTAATAGCTGATTGAGGTGAGCGCCAGCACGGACAATGCACTGCAGGCAAGGCAAAGCAAAATCAAAAATTTGTCGGTCGAGCGGATATACTCTCTGATTGCTTTCAACTCGGGCACGCTCCGTTTCTGTAAAAATGACACCACTGCAAACAGCGGTTGCCTTTGTCTGGTTGTAAGTATAACACAAAAACGACTCGTCGCCTTTATTTCTTACAAAATTTAATACTTTTCTCACCACTGCCCGGCTCCCTTTTGAACTGGGGCATTTTACTCGAAAACAAAATGTGCTATACTTTGAAAAGAAAATTTTTAAAGCAAAGGGGGCCACGCAGTGGGCGTTTACCACACACACAGCAGGCAGGAGACCGAGGCGCTGGGCAGCCGGCTTGCCACAGAGCTGCGCGGCGGTGGCCTTGTGGCGTTTCGCGGGGGGCTTGGTGCGGGCAAAACCGCTTTTTGCGCCGGTATTGCCCGCGGCCTTGGCTGTACCGACCCGGTGAGCAGCCCCACTTTTGCCATTGTCAATGTTTACCGCGGGCCGGTGACCTTTGCCCATTTTGACATGTACCGCATCCACAGCGAAGAGGACCTTTACGCCTGCTCTTTTTACGACTATCTGGATGAGGGCGCAGCCGTGGCGGTGGAGTGGAGCGAAAACATCATCGACTTTTTAGAACCGCCTTATATTCTGGTGGAAATTGAACGCCAGAACGGCGACGAGCGCAAGATTACAATAACGGGGGCGAACAATCTTTGATCACTTTGGCAGTTGATTCTTCCGGCAAAGCGGCAGGCGTGGCATTGCTGCGCGACGATGCCCTGCTGTATGAAGCTTATTTGAATAATGGCCTGACCCACAGCGAAACACTGCTGCCGATGGTCGCCGCTGCCTTGCAGGCGGCAGGGGTGAAAATGCAAGATGTCGGGTTACTTGGCGTAGGGGCAGGGCCCGGCAGCTTTACCGGGCTGCGCATCGGCATGGCCTTAGTCAAAGGGCTTGCTTTGCCCGGCAACCTGCCCTGCGTGGGGGTCTCGTCGCTGGAAGGGCTTGCCGCCGGCATTTTTGTGCCGCAGGGCAGTTGCATCGTTGCCGCCGAGGATGCGCGCCGCGGTGAAGTGTATGCCGCCGCCTTTATGCGCGAGCAAGAGGGCCTTGTGCGCCTTTGCGATGACACCGCCGGTAAACCCGAAGCCCTTGCGCCATTGCTTTTAGAGCAGAAAAAAACCACATTTTTAGTTGGTGACGGCGCCGAGGTATGTTATAATAATTTGAAAACATTTTTGCCGCTACAGGTCGTGCCGCCCACATGGCGCCTTGGCCGTGCGGCGGGCGTGGCACTTTGTGCCTTTGCAGCGTGGCAGCGCGGCGAAGCTGCCGATGCCGCACAGTTGCAGCCGGCGTATCACCGGCTGAGCCAGGCACAGCGCCAGCGCCAGGAAAAACTGAAGGAGAGTGAAAACCAATGATTGCACTTGGAGCAGACCACGGCGGTTTTGAACTAAAAGAAGCTATCAGGGCTCATCTGGACAGCCTTGGCGTCGCCTATCGGGATTTTGGCTGTTTTTCTACCGAAAGTGTCGATTACCCCGACATGGCCGCCCCGCCCTGCCGGGCCGTTGTGGCCGGTGAATGTGACAAGGCGCTGCTGTTTTGCGGCACCGGTGTCGGCATCAGCATTGCGGCAAACAAAATTCACGGCATTCGCGCCTGCTGCTGCAGCGACGTGTTCAGCGCAAAGTACACCCGGCTGCACAACGACGCCAATGCCCTTTGCCTTGGCGGGCGGGTCGTCGGCGCAGGCCTTGCCATTGAACTGGTCGATGTCTTTTTAAACACCGCCTTTGAGGGGGGCCGCCACGCGACCCGCGTCGCGAAGATCACCGCACTCGAAGACGAACGATAAGCCGTTTTTCGCTCTGCTGCGCCCGGCGGCCATGGCAGAGCGGTTGTTTTGCAGAAACCCCAAACCGCCGGAGAATGGAGAGACAACATGAAAGAGCCCATGATCCTGGACCATCCTTTAATCAAGCATAAGGTAAGCCACCTGCGGGATATCAATACGGGAACAAAAGAATTTAAAGAGCTGGTCAGCGAGATTGCCATGCTGATGTGCTATGAGGCGACCCGTGACATGCCGACCGAGGTCGTGGAGATCACCACCCCGATCACCACGGATAAGTTTGAAGTGCTGGCAGGGCGCAAGCTGGCGGTCGTGCCGATTTTGCGTGCGGGCCTTGGCATGGTAGAAGGCGTGCTGAACCTCATCCCCGCTGCTAAAGTGGGCCATATTGGCCTGTACCGCGACCCCACCAGCTTAGAGCCGGTGGAATATTACTGCAAACTGCCCGCCGATATCTCTGAGCGCGAAGTGATGGTTGTTGACCCGATGCTGGCCACCGGCGGCAGTGCGGCCGACGCGATCACCCAAATTAAAAAGCGCGGCGCCAAAAACATTAAGTTCTTGTGCATCATTGCCGCACCCGAGGGCATCAAGCGCCTGCACGAAACACACCCGGATGTGGATATTTACGCCGCGGCGCTGGACAAACGCCTGAATGACCACGGGTATATCGTGCCGGGCCTTGGCGATGCCGGGGACCGCATTTTCGGCACCAAATAAGGTGCCTTTTTGAGGAGAAAGGGTGGTCTGTTGATGTTTAAACAGCTTTTTCTCCCTTTGCTGGCACATTTGCTGCTGCTTGCGCTGGACCTTTGGATGTTGCAGGTCCTGTTGCAGCAAACCACTTTCACGGGGGTGCTAAAGTGGGTCATGGTAGCTTGCGCTGCATTTCTTGTGCTTTGTATTGTCGCAGCTTACATTCTGCGCGTGGTCGACTTTTTTCAGCAGCGCCGTGAACAAACCGGCAAGGGGCAAAATCACTGAGTTTCCCCACTGTTTCTGACAAAAGCAAAACAAAGGCGAAGGGCAATGCCCTTCGCCTTTGTTTTGCTTTTGTCTTTTATAGCCAACAAGCGCCTACGGCGGGTGCTATAAAACTTTCCGCCCCTTGATAAGCCAGATAAATCAAGCGTTTATAGGCTACCTGTCCTTTATAAAATGCTCGAGTTATATTTTGACTGAAAACGCGCTGCAACACCACTCAGCTGATGCAAAAAGCAACTGCGTATAACACACGGGCTCATAGCTGCCACGGTATGCGGTCACTGCCCTTTACAAAATAAGCTTTTTGTGCAAGGCGGGCCAGTGGTGCGTCGGAGTTTGAATCAGAATAAAAATTTTCAATGACCGCATCCGGGTATTCCTGCCGCAAGCGGTTCACCTTTTCTATCCCTTTGCAGTTTGACCCAAGTGTGCGGCCGGTCTGCGCTTCTACCTGCGAAGCGACAGGCGGGCGAACGCCAAGGCGCCGGCAGGCGGGGGCAAGCAAAAATTCGGGTGACGCAGAAATGATTAAATCGCCCGGCTGCTTTTGCGAGAGGTACCACGGCTGAAACCGGCCCATGTGGGTATACCAAAAGCCCTCTACCCACTCTTCCACTGCCGGCACCCCCTGCAAATACGAAAAGAACGCCTGCTTAAACGCCTCTTTGTCTGTACGGCCCAGCAAATAGCACAGTGCGGCAAAGCACTGCCGCGGCAGATACCGCACCAGCAGAGGGTTACGTTTTAAACAATAGGCCCAAAACGCGCGGGTACTGTCCCCCTTAAAAATAGTGCCGTCAAAATCATATATGTTCATACCGGCACACCGTTACAGCCCGATAATTTTGGAATCGAGAAACACGCCAAGCGCTGGGATGTTGATGAACAGCGCCAAGATAAATACCGCCGCCAGCACGATCATATAAATCAGCAAGCCTTTTTCACGGTACAGCTTTTCGGGTTTTTGCACGGCCGAATCTTTTTTGAATGCAAGATGAAAATAAAAGCAGAACAGCCCGCAAAGTAGCGGCACGACCAGCAGCAGCTCGATTTTGTATTTGATGATAAAAATACCGCACAAAAACAGCGAGCACATCGCGTAAAAAAACGCAGAGATCAGCAGCGATTGCTCCGTATACTGCCCAAATGATTTGCGGTACAGCGCCGCGGTGCTTTTGTCGCCAATCATGCGGTATTCTGCATAGCGCTTAATCGCCATCAAAAACGCACCGCCCAGCCAGTAGCCCAGCACAATGGTCACCGGCGGCAAATAGACCGCCGTTACAAAAAACCAGCCCAGCAGCAGGCGAATGCCGTTGTTGATCGACTCGGAAAGCACATCGAGATAAGCAATATCTTTGGTACGGAAAGGTTTGACGTTATACAGTATCCCCATGACCAGCAGCCACAGTTCACACACAAAAAACGGCACATTGACCAGCAAAGCCCCCCCCAGCCCGGCCGCGGCCAGCACCACATATTCTGCCGTGACAATTTTGACGCTCATGGTGTTTTGCACCACCGGGCGCTTTTTCTTGGTGGGGTGGTACTGGTCAAATTTTGCATCCAGCCATTCGTTGATCACATAATTAGCTGAAGCAATCATGCAGGTGGAAAAAAAGCTGAGCAGCGCAAGGCCGGCCAAACTGCCATAAGACCCTTTCCAGCCCACTAAAAGCAGCGCGAATAGCGTGCCGGGGAAGATAAACAGGTTTTTGATCCAGTGGTCCGGGCGGGCAATCTTGATATAGTTTTTCATGGTGAAGAACATCCTTTCTGATCAGGTATCGGCCAAAACGGCAGCGGGCTTTTTGCAGCTTTCAAACCACTTGGCCGTGCCGTACGCCAAAAATGCCAGCATGGGCGCACAGGCCGCCGAGAGATACATCAGGTAAATATCAAACGAAAGTGTCGCGGCCATCAAAAAAGCGATTGCAGCCATGCGCAATAGCCCGGTAAGAAAGAAGCCCAGCATCATCACGCTGCCGGCAAGGTCTGCGGGCGGCTGCTTTTTTTTCAGCCCGCGCACACAGGCGGGCAGGTAACGCACCAGCCACCAACCGGCTAACAGCAGCATGGGCCACACCAGCACCCGTTGTACCCATGTGGCAAGGTTGAGCAGCTTATACGCAATCTGATTCGGCGGGGCAAAATAGGGCAGTGTGGTATTGGCCTGCGCCGCAATGGTACTTTTGCAGTGCAGGTAACTCTCCCAGTCCGCAGTCTGGTCCGGCCTCGCAATCGAAAGCACCTGTGTCGGTTTTGTCTGCTCGAATAAGACGAACACTTTCACTTCATCAAAAAACTTGCCAATAGTCGGTGCAACATAGTCTGCTTTAATGGGAGAAAACACACCGCTGTGCTTTGCCCCTGCGGGCACTATCCCCTCATCGCAGGCGGTATTCACCTCATCGGCTACCGCACGCCAAAACGCCTCGGCATCCTGTGCGGTGTCATAATAGCCGGCCAGCCCCGCGGCCTTGCGCAGCGCCCAGTGAATACCGCCAGAGTTCAGCTCTCCTGTTGCAGTGTCGCCATAGCCGTTATACATGTCCGGTGTTTCCAGCGTGTCCTGAATTTTAGCAAACGTCGGGGACACCTGATACAGCGCAAGCCGTGTGGAGCGCGGCAACAGTACATAGCGCTGCTGGTCGTTTGGGTACGCACGGGAAAGTGCACCCATCGCATCGTTGAATTCTTTAGACGTAAAATCACTGACAATAAAACGACCGTAATACTTGTAGTTCATCCCGCTCCACGCGGCAATGCCGCCGCCCCAGAGCGCCAGCGGCACCAGCAGCAGCGCAAGGCGGCTTTTTTTATTGCGCACACCCTTGTCCAAAAATAAAAAGGCAAGGTACACCGCCGCCGCACACACAACAAAGGGCAGCAAAAGCACATTGTCTTCGTGGCAAAGCCATGCCGCCGCAAGCGAAAGCCCTGCGACAATATAATACGGCAGTGCGCGCGCAGGCTTTTCAGCAAGCCTCACAAAAGCCCCGAGCAACCCGGAAAGTGCCAGCAGCACCAGCGAGGGGTAGATGTTGTCGCGGTAAACGCGCAGCGTGTTTTCGGCCCAGGATGCCGGGGTATACAGCGTGACAGCGAAAACAAATAAGCGCGCCCAGTTAAACCGCAACACCGGTTTCAGCGCTGCCAACAGCACAAAGCACGCCGCGGCAAACAACAACTGCCCGCCCACAACAACATTGATATGCAGCAAGTTTAAAAAAGCAAGCCAAAGCGCGTAAAACGAGTGCTTGCCCAGTGTGAGCCAGTCGTATTCACCCAGCCAGTTGCCGGCAGAAATACTTTTGGCAAGGTTGACCATCAGCGTGTCGTCGATGGGCGAGAGGTCCGGCGAAGCGACGATGAGCTGAAAGCTGCACAAGGCCAGTTTAATGGCGGCAAGGGTCATCGCAAGCACCCACAACCAACGCGCGCCAAGATCCTTCTTTGGCAATAACTTTTTAAGTTTCTGCATGGCTTTTCTCCTTTTTGCGGCGTATATAGAACCACTACCATTCGTTGATAACTGCGCAAAAATGGAATACGTTCCCATCTGCCGTTATTAGTATAGCACTGTATCTCCCCAGCAGGCAACGCGGCCTGCAGCAAAACAGGGGTCGCATTTGTCATTGAAAAACGGTGCACTCTGGGACGCGCCCACCGCTTTTGCCCCAGCACAGATTTAGCTAATCCAGCCCATCCTCCGGTGGCGGCGGCGGGGTGGGCAACTGCCCACCGTGCAGTAGCCTTTGCAACCGCTCAAACGCCGCAGGCGACAGCAAAAGTTGCAAAATAATCCAGAGTTTTTGTTTGAAGCCCAATTTTGCGGCAAACGCCTGCTGCAGCGTCATCTGGTAACGCCGCTCTAAATAGAAATTACGAATCTCCTTCATACGAAACTCTACCATGTCTGCTTCTTTTTTGTTGGGTGTCTCGAAAATACTTACAAAACGTTCCACATATTCCTTCTCGTTCCAGTATTCCCTCATCAAGTCCTGCCACGGCAGTGCAAACCCACACAGCAGGCCGCTTTGCTGAGCCACAAGAGGCAAAAAAATCTCCTGCGCCCAATCGGCATGCTCGAGTTTATTGATTTCTGCCCACGGCAGCGTTGCCAGCGGTGTCATTACACTGGTGCGGGCAAAAAAGCTGCCGCTGCACAGCCACAGTAGTGGCTTACCAAATGTCAGCTCATCAAGCTGTGGCGCAAGCTGTAGATAGGGTTTTGCTTCATCATAAGGCAAAAAGCCGCTGAAACGCTCATCCACTGCATTCTGTAACGGTAGTAAGATTCCAATTCCGGGTTGCTCATTGAGCATCGTAATATTATGTGTCACATTTCCCAAAGCTGTAACAGTGGTATCTATCATGCCGTGTCGGTAAAGACCATCCTTTATTGCTTTCTTTATCAATGACAGATAAAAAAGATATTCATACCCCTGTACCTGCTGCCACAACTGGGCAAATAATATAGAAAACCCATCTTCTGTGCAAAGCAGCACCTGCGCCTGTGGCAGCTGTTGTTGCACCAGTTGCTGCAACATGGCAGAGCCGGCAAGACAAAGCACCATGCCCCCGGTCTGCACTGTGGCGGCGGCAGCGGTAAGTCCGGGCAAAAATTCGGCATCGTCAATACGCACAACCAATACCACCGTACCGGCTTGCGGCGCCTGCTGCGCGCCCGGACAAAAGCTCGGGGCCAGTGCAGGCAGATATTCACTGGCCGGCACCGTGCGGGTGATGTTTTGCAAAACCAGCTCGATGGGGTAAGTGCCGTTTTGCGCCAACTGCTGGTAAAGCTGCCAGCTGGCACCACCTTGTGGTACGCTAAGTGAGATTGTACGCGCTGTAAAAAAATTTTTACGCTTGATAAACGGACATTTTTTATCCTGCACAATCTGCGCCGGCATGCCCATCAGTGCATAATCGGTATACTGTTCCCAGTCAGTACAATCAATATACGGTTCGCCGTGGTAACCTTGGTCCTCAAAATATTTCGTAAATTTGACTTCGTGGTAACTGACCGCCTCCAGATAATCGTGGATTACCGGCAGTGTTTCCCAGTAATCCCAAAACACCGGCGCGTGCAGCAACTCTCCGCGCACGGCAAAGAAAAAGCTTTGAATGTGCGGCGGCAAATACCCATATTCCACTTTATTCCATATCGTATCGGTCAAGTCAGCTTTTAACCCCTTATACTTTGTCAATCCCCAAAAATCAAGGTCTCTGTCGTTCATCTCGCAAAACATCTCGTCCAGCGGGGTCAACGGGCCAAAAATGGTCTGGTTAAAAAACAGCACTTCTTCCGCCTGCAGTATTTTTTCTCGCAGGTGGAACAACCCCTCTTTGTAACCGGTGATGTCGAGCCCTTCATTGGGGCGCAGCAAAATTTCATCCGACACTGCCTGTAATTTTTGCCGCCCCTCTTCATTCAACTCGCCATTAACGACACAAAGCAGATAGCTGCAAAAAGGGCGCACCGCACCCACCAGCACCGGGATATAATCGTCCACGATACCGTCTGCATCATAATAAGCAAAAATACCCACGCGGTTTGGGCTCTGCGAAAGCTTCAAAAAAAGGCCTCCCTTGGGGTTATCCTCCATGATTTACCGGCTAATCTTTCGGCAATACCGCCGCCTCTGAAAAATCTTCGCGGTCCAGCGTCAAATTGGGGCTGTAAAACGGGTCATGCAGCAGTGCATCACCAAACCGCTGTTTCAGCCGGGCGCGCTCGGCTTCAAACCGCTCTTTTGCTTCGCCCTTTTTGTCCAGCCCACGGCTTTTACTTTCGCAGTGGTAGGCCTGCGCCCAAGGGGTGAACAACACCACATACCCCGCGCGGCGCAGCCGCAGGCAAAAATCGACATCATTGAACGCGACGGCAAACCCCTCGTCAAGGCCCTCTACCGCATCATAAGCTGCCGCCGGCACCATCATCATCGCTGCCGTGACCGCAGAAAAATCTTGCACGGTGGCAAGACGGAACATATACCCGCTGTGCCCGCGATGCGCGTATTTATGGCTGTGCCCGGCAAACCCGCCAAGCCCCGTGATGACCCCGGCGTGCTGCACGGTATCATCCGGGTAGTACAGCATCGCCCCCACCGCCCCGGTGTGCGGCTGTATTGCCAGCATCAGCATTTCTTCTATCCAGTTTGGCGTGATGATCTCGATGTCGTTGTTCAGCAATACCAGATATGCGCCTTTTGCCGCCTTGCGACCAAAGTTGTTGATGGCAGAAAAGTTAAAAGGCCCTTCATACTGCACGACTTTGAGGTTTTGATGTTCAGCAGCTACTTTTTTGTAAAATTCAAACGTGGCAGGGTCTACTGAATTATTCTCTATGACCACCACTTCAAAACTCGGCCAAGTGGTCTTGCTGTAAATACTGTCAAGGCAGCGGGCAAGATCGTCCACGTGGTCTTTATTCGGGATCAAAATCGAAACCAGCGGCTCGCTGCTGATTGTGTAATCCACTTTATAGGTGGAGGGGAACATCCCCTCCCGCGCTTTGCCGCTCACCCCGGTGCGCGCCAAATGCGCATCGATGGCAGCAAGCGATGCCTGCGTGACATAGGGTTTTGCACCCACGCCGCCGCTGGTGCTGCCTGCATGCACCCGCCAGTAATACAGCACCCGTGGGATGTGGCAAATCTGTTTTGCGCCTTCTGTCAGGCGAAAAAACAAGTCGTGGTCCTGGCTGCCGTCAAACTGTGCCCGCAGCCCCCCCACCTGCCAAAACCGCTGCGCGGGGAACGCCGCAATATGCCCGATGTAATTACAGCCCAGTAGGTAATTCGGCGCAAAATCCGGCTTGAAATGCCCGACACGGGGGCGCAGCCAATCGCGGTCAAACAGCGCTTCATCGCTGTAAATAAAATCCGCCCCGGTCGCCGCCGCCTTTGCTAGCTCATAGCAGGCATCGGGCGACAAAATGTCATCGTGGTCGGCAAGGGCAAGGTAACTGCCACTTGCCAGCTTTGCCGCCGCATTGGTGTTTTCGCTGATACCGCCGTTGCCTGCCAGCTTGCAATACCGCACCCGGTCACTGTGGTAAGCTTCGACGATCTCGCCCACTTCGGCATGTTCTGCGTCGCTGGCATCGGCAAGGCAAAGCTCGCTGTTTTGGTTCGTCTGCGCTAAAAAGCTGTCGATGAATTCTTTTAAATAGCACGGGTCGGTGTTGTACAGCGCCGTGCAGATACTGATTTTCGGCCACGCCGCCGTGTTTTCTGCCCTTTGACGCTCCAGCACCCCACGCGCCGGTACAAACCGGCCTTTTTTAGAGCGCAGTCGGCGGCGCAAAAAGCCGGTAAGGCGCCGCACTGTAGAGGCAAAGCCCTCTTCGCGCACCATTTTAAAAAACAGCTGTGCCAACTCACGCAGGCGTTTCATTTGCTGCATGCCGTCTCCTCACTTTTTCGTGCCCCGCTCAGCGGTAGCCGTAATTTTCATACAGCAGGGTAAAATGCGGGTTGTAATAGGGGTCGCCGCCCAAGATCAGCGCTTCGTACTTTTTGCGAAACCGCTCGCGCTCACCCTGGTAGCGCCGGGCATTGGGCCCGCCGGTGTCCAGCCCCCGGCTTTTGCTCTCGTAATGGTACGCTTCGGCATAGGGCGTAAATACGTTCAAATACCCCGCCTGCCGCAGCCGCAGGCAAAAATCCACATCATTGTAACTCACGGCAAACTGCTGCTCGTCCAGCCCGCCCAGCTTGCGGTAAAGCTCTGCTTTGACCATCAGGCACGCCCCGGTAACGGCGCTCATGTTCTGTGCGGTGGAAAGGCGGTACAAATTACCCTTATTCTCCCGCGGCAGGCCCTTGTGGCTGTGCCCCGCACTGCCGCCAAGGCCAATAAACACCCCGGCATGCTGAATTTTATCATCCGGGTAGTAGAGCTTTGCCCCCACTGCGCCGACATCCGGGCGCTGGGCATACATCAGCAGTTCGGTGATAAACCCGTCGCTGAGCAGCTCAATGTCGTTGTTGAGCAACAACAGTTGCTCCCCTTTTGCCTCGCGGGCAGCAAAGTTGTTGATGGCAGAAAAATTAAACTGCCCCTTGTAGGTAATCAGCCGGCAGTTGGGGTACTGCGGCAGCTCGTTTTCATAAAACGCAAAAGTTTCAGGTTTTACCGAATTATTTTCAACTACCAGCAGTTCCAAGTTTTCATAACCCGCTTTTTGCACCACACTGTCAAGGCAGCGGCGCAAATCGTCGGTGTGGTCTTTGTTTGGGATGAGCACCGAAACCAGCGGGTGCGCCGTCAGCTCGTACGTCACCCGGTAGCTGCCGGGGGCATCCTCTTGCGGGGCAACCGTGCCCGGCAAAAGGAGGCGCTGCAACTGCGCCGCAATTGCTTTTGCGCCCGCCTCAATGGCATAGGGCTTTGCCGAAATATCGCTGGCGGTAGACAGCGCATGGCTGCGCCAGAAATAAAGCACTTTCGGGATATGGTGCACTACGTTTGCCTGCTCGGTCAGCCGCAAAATCAAATCATAGTCCTGCGCGCCGTCAAACTGCGCGCGCTCCCCGCCACCTGCCTTTTGCAGCAGTTCGCGGCAAAACACCGAAAAATGGGTGATATAATTGCAGCCGCGCAGCGTATCGGGGGAAAAGTCCGGCTTAAAGTGATATTCGCGCAGCGTCTTTAAATCCGCCCCCAGCACGATTTCGTCACTGTACAAAAAATCGGCGCCGGTCTCATTGATGGCCCGCACCACTTCGTAAAGCGCATTCTTTTGCAGGGTATCGTCATGGTCCAGCAGCGCAAAATAATCACCGTTTGCCTCTGCAAAGCCCAAATTAGTATTATTTGAAATGCCGCCGTTTTTGGCAAGCCGCACATAGTTGACCCGCTCATCCGCGAGGGTTTTGCAGTAAGCCCCCACCTCTGCGTGCTCGCGGTCGCTCGCGTCTACCAGTACCAGTTCAAGGTTTGTGTAGCTTTGGCCCAGCACACTTTCTGCCATCTGCCGCAGATACAGCGCCGGAGTGTTGTACAGCGGTACCACGACGCTGATGCGCGGCATTTTTGCAAACTGTGCACGCCGCTGCTCGCGCAGTTCTCTGCGCAGCGGCAGGTCGGCACGGTGCTGCCATGTGTCGCGCCCCAACATCAGGTTCACCCGAAACGCAATCTCGCGCCTGGTGGCCTCTGCCCCCTGCTCTGTCAGGCTGCGCACCCCACGCTGCAACAAGCTGGCCGCGTGGGCGGGCGAAAGGCTGCGGCGCACCGCTTTGCCAATGCTGTCCTGTTCGGCAGGCTGCGGGGTCGGCTTTTCACTCATGCTTGTCTGTCCTTTCCTCTTGTTCCGCCGCAGCCGCAGGGTCCAGCTGTTTATACGCTTCGCACACTTCGCTTACGGTGCCATCCAATTTGATCTTGCCATGGTCCAGCCACGCCACCTTGTTGCACAGGCGCTCGATCTGGCTGATGGAATGGCTGACGATCAGCACTGTGGTGCCGCCACTCATCAGCTCACGCATCCGTTGCTCACATTTTTTTTGGAACAAAAAGTCACCGACCGACAAAATTTCGTCCGCAATCAGCACATCCGGCCTTGTCACGGTAGCAATGGCAAATGCAATGCGGGCCACCATGCCGGAGGAATAGTTTTTCAGCGGCACATCCAAAAACTCACGCAGTTCGCTGAACTCGACGATCTCATCAAACTTTTCGTTAATAAAAGAGGGCTCCAGCCCCAATACCGCACCGTTAAGGTAGATGTTTTCGCGGGCGGTCAAGTCCATATCAAACCCGGCACCCAGCTCGATCAACGGTGCAATGGTGCCGCGCACCACTGCGGTACCAGTCGTGGGCTTCAACACCCCCGCCACAATTTTCAAAAGCGTCGATTTGCCGCTGCCGTTGAGGCCAATCAGCCCATAGACATCGCCGCGCTCCACCGTCAGCGAAACACCGCGCAGTGCGTAAAACTCTTCAAATTTCAACGTGCCCTTTGCCTTTTTGATGAAAAACTCTTTCAGGTTGTCGACCCGCTCTTTTGCCATGTTAAACCGCATGGAAACGTCGCGCACTTCAATCATGCTCATACTGCGCACCCCTTAAATGTACAGGACAAAACGGTCCTGCGTTTTTTTGAAGAGCACTAAACCAAATACTAGTGCAACGATGGCCGACAGGCCGGTACCAATCCACGCGTTGAGTTTTGGCATATTGCCATAAACAACAAGGTCCCGGAACATGCTGACAAACCAGTAAAGCGGGTTGAACGGGATGATTTTCAGCGCCCATTCCGGCAGGATGCTCACATCATAAATAATGGGGGTCAAATACATCAGCGCCGTGACAAGCACCCCATACAAATGCATGATGTCGCGAAAGAACACCGTGGCGGCCGCAAGGATGAGCCCTACCCCGAAATTAAAGACAAACAAAATGACCAGCGGCACCCAAAACAGCAACACCGTGGGGTGCAGCGGTGTTTTGGTCGCGATCAGCACCAGCACCAGCGCAATCAGGCTGAACAACGTGTTGACAAACGAAAACGCCACTTTTTCCAGCGGAAAAATGTATTTGGGGATGTATACCTTGCGGATGAGCGGCGCGCTGCCCAGCACACTGCTCATGGCCGTCTGGGTCGCCTCTGCAAAAAAGTTGTACACCACCTGGCCGGTAAGCAGGTAAACAGCAAAGTTCACCTGCATGTCGCCGCGGTTCATCTGGATATTGTGAAAAATCTGGCTGAACACCACATACAGCACAATCATCATCAATAACGGGTTGAGTACACTCCACAAAATGCCCAGTACACTGCGGCGGTATTTCACCTTGATGTCGCGGCTGATCAGGTTGTGCAACAAATGGCGATACCGCCAGAAATCCTGAATGTAGGGTTTCAGTTTGCTCATTTCGCAAGCCACCTCGTAAAGTAATCAAAGTTTTGCTGGTCAAAAGCCGGGTGCTCAGCATCCTTTTCGCTCGTCAAAAACGGAATGCCCACCTGCGGCCATTCCACCCCAATGGCCGGGTCGTTCCAGGGGATGCCGCCCTCATCGCCGGGGGTATAATAGTCGGTACATTTATAGGTAAACTCCGCTTCGTCGCTCAGCACGACAAACCCGTGGGCAAAGCCCTCCGGGATATAAAACATCTTTTTGTTTTCTGCTGAAAGCGTAGCGCCTGTCCATTTGCCAAAGGTCGCGCTGCCGGGGCGGCAGTCCACCGCGACGTCAAACACCTCACCCGAAACGACCCGCACCAGCTTGCCCTGCGGGTGCTGTTTTTGAAAGTGCAGCCCGCGCAGCACACCGCGGCTGCTTTTCGACTGGTTATCCTGCACAAATTCGCGGTCAATACCGCCCTGCGCAAACTCACGCCGGGTATAGGTCTCCATAAAATAGCCGCGCGCATCGCCGAATACGGTCGGCTCGATGATGATCACACCGGATAACCCGGTTTCAATGAAGTTGAATTTTCCCATGTCATACCTCTGGTTATTTTAATTTTTCTGTTTTTTAAACTATACACGCCCACACTTTTACTGTTTTGGCACATTTTGATACATTATGTATTCTATCACACGGGCATAAAAAATTCCACTTTCCGCGCCGATTTGTCGCCAAAGTTGTAAAGTATCCCCCCGCCCGCCTGTGTTGAGGCAAAAAAAGCAGTGCCCCGCATGCAGGGCACCGCAATGGGTGGGTAACCTCACTTAAAACAGCCCGGTGATTTTCCCGTTCGTGTCCACATCGATCTGCTCGGCCGCCGGCACCTTTGGCAGGCCGGGCATTGTCATAATTGCGCCGCACAGCACCACAATAAAGCCTGCACCGGCGGAAAGTCGCACGTCTCGCACCTGCACGGTAAACCCGGTGGGGGCGGCCAGCAGCTTGGGGTTGTCACTGAACGAATACTGTGTTTTGGCAATGCAAACCGGGCAGTGCCCGTACCCCAGCTGTTCATAAGAGGCCAGTGCCTTTTGCGCCGCCGCCGAAAATTCCACATCGTCGGCACGGTACACTTTGCGGCAGACGGCACGCACTTTTTCAGCAAGTGGCTGCTCGTCACCATAGGTCAGCTGTAGCGCCGGTGTCCCGGCCTGCGCATCAATGACTGCAAGCACCTGCTGTGCCAGCTGTTCCCCGCCGGCGCCACCTTTGGCAAATACCTCCGACAGCGCACAGGGCACCCCCATCCTCTCGCACAGGGCCGTTACTTCATTCCGCTCGGCCTCGGTGTCGGTGGGGAACGCGTTGAGTGCGACGACGACCGGCAGGCCGAAGTTTTGCATGTTTTCAATGTGGCGGGCAAGGTTGGGCAGCCCGGCACGCACAAAATCGACATTTGCTTCGCCCAACGCCTGCTTTGGGCAGCCGCCGTGGTGTTTCAGCGCCCGCAGTGTTGCCACCACGACCACCGCACTGGGCCGGATGCCGGACAGGCGACACTTGATGTCCAAAAACTTTTCGGCACCAAGGTCGGCACCAAAGCCCGCCTCGGTGACCACATAATCTGCCAGCTTGCGCGAAAGCCGGGTGGCAATAACACTGTTGCAGCCGTGGGCGATGTTGGCAAACGGCCCGCCGTGGATCAGCGCCGGGGTGTGCTCCAGCGTCTGCACCAGATTGGGGTCAAACGCGTCTTTCAGCAGCGCAGTCATTGCGCCCGCCGCCCCCAGCTGCGCTGCCGTTACCGGCTCACCGGCATAGGTCCAGCCCACCACGATGCGCCCAAGGCGCTCTTTCAGGTCGGCAAGGTCGGAGGCAAGGCAAAACACCGCCATTACTTCGCTTGCCACCGTGATGTCAAATGCGTCCTCGCGCGGGGTACCATTTGTTTTGCCGCCAAGGCCATCCACAAGGTCACGCAGCTGGCGGTCGTTCATATCCACACAGCGGTGCCAGGTGACGCGGCGCGGGTCGATACCCAGCCGGTTGCCCTGAAAAATATGATTGTCCACCATGGCCGCCAGCAGGTTGTTGGCGGCACCGATGGCGTGCAGATCCCCGGTGAAATGCAAGTTGATGTCCTCCATCGGCACCACCTGTGCATACCCGCCGCCCGCAGCGCCGCCCTTGACCCCAAACACCGGGCCAAGGCTGGGCTCGCGCAGGCAAAGCATGACACGCCGGCCCAGGCGATGCAGCGCATCGGCAAGGCCCACACTGGTGGTCGTTTTGCCCTCCCCCGCCGGGGTGGGGCTGATCGCGGTGACAAGAATCACCTTACCATCCGGCTTTTGTTCCAACTGGGCAACCAGCCGGTGGTCAAGCTTTGCCTTATAACGGCCATAGGGGCTGATACTTTGCGGGTCAAGGCCCAGCCCTTGTGCAATCTGTTCAATGGGCAGCATTTGTGCCTCTTGTGCAATTTCAATATCGGTTTTCATGTGTGCCTCCTGTTGCGTTTATACAATAAAACAAGGCGGGCTTCTTTACAGCCGCGCCCAAACTTCACCCTATTGTTCTACCGGTTCTTCCGCTTTGCAAACATCGACCCAGCTGCCGCCGGTATATTCTTCAAACTTTGCCACTTCTACCCGCACGGCACTGTCCGGGGTACCGGCCGCAGGGTAAACGACATCATACTGTTTCAGCGAGGCATCCAGATACACGGCCACGCCCTGCGGCAGTGCAAACGGACACACCCCACCCACCGGGTGGCCGGTCACTTCCAGGGTGTCCTCATGGCTCAGCATGCTGGCCTTGCAGTGAAACTGGTCTTTGAATTTGCGGTTGTCGATGCGCCCGGTGCCACACACGACCAGCACCATCGCGCTGCCGTCTTTCAGCCGAAACGCAAGGCTTTTGGCAATACGCCCCTCTTCGACCCCCAGCACCGCCGCCGCTTTGGCCACCGTGCTCGTGTCTTCGCCAGTAAAAAGCACCGGCAAATCAAGCTGTTTTTCCTTTAAATACGCTGTCACTTTGTTTTCCATGCCGCAACTTGCCCTCTTTTCTGCAATTTGCCCCGCCTGAGCAATATTTTTTCACAATTCACTAGTAGAATAGTAACAAATCACCTGTACAATTACAAGGGGAAGCTGCACTTTCCCGCAAGGTGTATATTTTTGGTTTGACAACCGTGCCCTATCCCCTTAAAATGGGAAGCAACCGTCTTTGATCATACCCGGGTACCACAACTGGGTTGGGAGGATATTTATGGCCATTTCGATTCTTGTCGACAGCTGCTGCGACGTTACCCCGGCATTAAAAAACCTGCTGGAACTTCGCGTTATCCCGTTGGAGGTGCGCATTGGTAACACCTACAGCCATTTGGACGACGACACACTGGACCCGCAGGATTTTCTTGCAAAAATGAAAGCCTCGCGAGAGGCGACTTCCACCGCATGCCCGTCACCGGAGGATTACGCCGCTGAGATGCGCGCTACGGATGCCTGCATCGTCGTCACGCTTTCTTCGAAGCTTTCCGGCAGCTACAATGCCGCCATGATGGGCCGTGAGCTGGTGCTGGAAGAGAGCCCCGACAAACAGGTCTACGTGCTGGACTCCCAAAGTGCTTCTGCCGGGCAAACCCGCCTTGCGCTGTTTTTAGCAGATAAAATACGTGAAGAACTGCCGTTTGACGATATTGTGCGCGAAACTTGCGCGCTGCGTGACAAGATGCGTACCATGTTTGTGCTGGAAGATTTATCGAACCTCATCAAAGCAGGGCGCATCAGCAAGGCGGCCGGTGTGATTGGCAGCATGCTGAGCTTGCGCCCGCTGATGTCAGAAAACGGCGAGGGCGAGATCATTTGCCTTGAAAAAATTCGCGGCACGGCCAATGCCCTGAAAAGGCTGGTGCAAAAGGTAGCCGAGATGACTTCTGATGCCGCGCACCGCAGCGTGCGGCTGGTCATTAGCCAGTGCAACTGTGCAGAGCGTGCGCAGACCCTGAAAAAAGACCTGCTGAGCGCCTGCCCGGCACTGGAGGACGTGCTGGTCGTACCGACCTGTGGCGTCTCCACGGTTTACGCCAACGACGGCGGTATTGTGATCGCGTTTTAACCTTTTCAACCGTGCACCGCCCTTTTAGTTGAAACTTTCTCTGCACCGGCCTGTGGCCGGTGCTTTTTTAATTCACCGGTACATCTGCGCTAACGCGTACCCTTTGCCAAACATCGCGTCATACTGCAACAGGCTTTGGGTGCGCAGCAGCTGTGCCTGCGCACTGGTTGCCTCTTTTACCGCACTGCCCAAACTGCCGTCCGGCTCGATCACGTACCCGAGGTTGATGCCTTTCAGCGTCGTTTGGCTTTGGGCCAAAAAGTCAAACCACGCGGGCCGCAACACATTATATTGTTGCAGCGTGGTGGCAAGCAGTTGATACGGTGGCATCGCGCCCGCAGTTTCGGCCTGCTTCGTTTCAAAGTTTGCCCACATCAGGTAGGGCACCTGATGGGTGGTGACCATCTGGTCATAGCTGCTCAGTGCGTTAAACGACGGCAATTCGTCCAGCAGTTCCGCACCGCCTTTGTCGCCTATCGCGGTCTGGTGGTCCCCAAAGATCAGCAGCACCACATCGCGGTCTGACTTTGAAAAGTAATCGCACAGCAGGCCAATGGCGCGGTCGGCATCCCGCAGGCCGGTCGCGACACTGTCCAGGCTGTCAACATAATACGGCTCCACCCCGGCAAGACTGGCGTGTACCTTGTAATCATCGGCATATTCATCCGGCGCATTGGGGATGTGGTTTTGCATCGTCACCGTGTGCAAAAATACCGGGCCGCCGTCCGCCGTGGCCTGTTCGTACAGCTCGATCAGCTTCTCTGCCGTCTGCACATCGTCAATATAAGTACCGTGCTTTTGCGGGCTCACAAAATCACTTTGCGAATAAAATTTGTCAAACCCCATCGCCGGGTACGCCGTATTGCGGCGGTAAATGGTGGGGTCATAGGGGTGCAGCGCAATGGTTTTGTACCCGTGTTCTTTTAAAAAGCGCGGGTAACTTGGGAACTGCCCGTTTACGTATTCGACATAGGGGATGCTGCCGCTGGGCAGCAGGCTGGTAGAAAACCCGGTCAGCGCGCCAAATTCCATCTCTTCGGTGCCGCCGGAATATTTATCTGAATAATAGTAACCCGAAATTCCCTTTGCCGCGTACCGGTCGTAATTCTGCGTCAGCGCGGTGTCGTAGCTTGCCCCCTGCACATTGGACAGCCGGTAATAGCTTTCCAGCATCACCACCACAACATCCGGTTCGCGCTGGCCGGCATAATCCGTCTGTGGCAGCGCCTTGGCAGCCTGTTGCACGCTTTGCTCGCTATACCCCTGCGGTTGTTTTGGGTTCAGTGCGCCGGCATACATTAAAAAGCCGGTCGCAAAAGTCGCTTTTTCATAGCTTTCACCGGGGCGAAACGCCATGGTATCGATGTCGAACTTTTCTTGTACTGCGCTGTTCCACAGCACGCCGGACAGCCACAGCGCACAAAACGCAACCCCCACCGCCGCAAGCGGCAGCCGCACCGCGAGGCGGCCGCTGCCCGGCAGCCGCACCGGCAGCAGAATCAGCACACTGAGCGAAAAAAACAGAAAAAATACCCCCATCTGGAAAGTGGGCGGGATGGACAATTCGCTCGCCACTTTTGCCGCATCCCCGGCAATCACAAGGTCTTTGGGCAACACCGGGTCACCGCGATAGGTGATTTTATAAAAGTTGGCGTACGCACCAATAAACGCAAGGCTGCCGACCAACAGCACCCCCGCCCAGGGGCGGCGGGTCAAAAAAGCCAGTGTCAGCACGACACCCGCCAAAAACACCGTGCCCAGCACCGCCGCCGGCAGATGCCCCAAAAAATACCGCAGGGCGAGAGCTGCCTTTTGCAGCCTCACCCACTCGGCAAAAAACTGGCACAGCAACGGATACAACCCCACCGCCCACACCGTCAGCAACCAGGTTGCCGTTTTGCTGTTTTGCAACTTTTGCACCGCTGTCTTCACACACGCGTCCTCCTCCGGCAACGCCGGCCCCTCTGTTGGGCCTTCGCCCGCTCTATACAGGTAACGCTCTGCACAGGCCGGATATTTCAAAAATAAAAACTTTCACGTTTAGCATGGTAATATTTTACATCAACCCCGCAAGGCATACAAGCTGCAATTTCTTTACGGGCACGGTACAAAAGGCCGCCCCTTGCGGTGCGGCCTTTTGTACCGTATTTTTTTACTGCTTTAAGTGTTGTTCATGATTACTCTGCTCATCGCGTCGCTCACGTCCTCGCAGGCGTCGCAGCACAGCTCGCAGCAATCAAACAGCTCGGTCCACACCAGTTTTTCTTCTGCTGTGGCCCCGTCTGCAAACAGCCGCCGCATTGCGGTGAGGTACAGCCGGTCACCCTCATCCTCTAAATTATTGATCTCAATAATTTTTTCGCGCACTGTTTTGGATTTGCGAAAATTCGCAAATTCCCGCAAGCCGTCTTGCAAGGCCTGCGTGCAGCGCACGATCAGCTCTACAAACGGCAACATTTCATCGCGCAGCTCGCGCACGTTAAACATATATACCCGCAACAACACATCTTCAATTGCGTCGGTGATATCATCGATGCGCGAAGCCATTACCGTAATATCGTCCCGCTCGATGGGGGTGATGAACTCGCGCACCAAATGGTCGTGCAGATCATGGTTTGCCTGATCCGCTTCGTGCTCGATGGTGTGCATCTCCTGTATTTGCTGTGGCAACACCGTTACGTCAAATTGTTGCAGCGTGCCTTGCAGCGCAAGGGCGGCACGCATGCTATAGGCTGCCAGCCCTTTGAGCATTTCAAAATAATCATTTTCCTGTCGCTTTGCCATTTTATTTCCCTCCGTCATTTCGAAGAATTCTCTTAAAAAATTGCAATAAACAGCTTTGCCATTGCCCAGCCGATCAGCCCGCAGCCGGGGAAGGTGAGCACCCACGCAAACACCATTTCTTTGACGACGCCCCAGTTGACACTGGACAGCCGCTTTGCGGCGCCCACGCCCATAATGGCGGTGGTTTTGGTGTGGGTGGTGCTGACCGGCAGCCCGGTCACCGACGACAGCAGCAGGCAAACAGCCCCCGCAAGGTCGGCAGAAAAGCCCTGATATTTTTCCAGCTTCACCATATCCATGCCCACCGATTTAATAATGCGGTACCCGCCAATGCTGGTACCCAGCGCCATCACCGCGCTGCACAGTACCATCAGCCAAACCGGGATGACAAAGTTGCTGGCGCCCGCATTGCCCTGCGCAAGGAAAATACCCAAAAGAAAAACGCCCATAAATTTTTGGCCGTCCTGCGCACCGTGCATAAACGCCATGGCAGCGCCACCGCCCACCTGTGCCCAGCGAAACACCCCCACCGTGCGCCGCCGGTCCATCGTGCGGCACACCAGCACGGTGAGTTTTGAAAACAACCAGCCCAGCCCAAAGCCAAGCAGTGTTGAAAGCACCAGCCCATAAATGACCTTGATCCATTCGCTGCCGTTGATGCCGCTAAGGCCCCCTTGCAGCGCAATCGCGGCGCCGGACAGCCCGGCAATCAGCGCATGGCTTTCACTGGTGGGGATGCCAAACGCCCACGCGGCGGTCGCCCACGCCACAATGGCCACCATGGCCGCGCACAAGGCCACCAGGCTTTCGTGTGCCTGCCCCTTAAAATCCACCATGTTGTAAATTGTTTCAGCCACCGTGGCGTTGAGGGTGGTCATAGTCAACACCCCGGCAAAGTTCATGACTGCCGCCATTAAAATAGCCGGCCGCACCCCCATACTGCGGGTCGAAACGCAGGTCGCGATCGCGTTGGGGGCATCGGTCCACCCGTTGACCAGAATAACCCCAAGCGTCAGCAGCACCGTCACGGCAAGTGGCGGGCTGCTGAGCAGTTGACTGATAAAATCACCAAACGTAATTGTCATGAAAAAGGCTCACTTCCTGTTTTGTTTTACATCTGCTTTACTTTTTCTTTACACAACATGCACACTATAGCACGATATTACTGCGGGCTTCAAGAGATTCGGTGTAAAGCATTTGTAAAATGCGCGAAAGCAACTAAAAAAGCAAAGGGCAAAAACAACTTTGCCCTTTGCTTTTTCACCGTATAAAATTGGAGAGTTTTTACCTGTTACATCAGCGTTTCGTGCTGGTGCAATGTGGCTTTATACTCCAAAAAGTCGTCGTAGCTGCCAATGCGGTCAATGCAACCGCCGCCGTCACTCTCGGTGCGCAGCTCAATGATGCGAGTGGCCACCGTGTCGATAAACTGGTGGTCGTGGCTGGAAAAGAACAGATCTCCCTCAAAGCTGCTAAGGCCGTTGTTGACCGCCGTGATGCTTTCGAGGTCCAAATGGTTGGTCGGCTGGTCAAGCAAAAGCACATTTGCCGTGCCCAGCATCATGCGGGAGAGCATGCAGCGCACCTTTTCGCCGCCGGAGAGCACCTTGACCGCCTTGTAGACTTCATCGCCCGAAAACAGCATGCGGCCCAAAAAGCCGCGCAGATAGGTTTCGGTCGTATCGCTGGAATACTGCCGCAACCACTCTACCAAATTGAGGTCGCAATCATTGAAGAACGCCGAGTTATCTTTGGGGAAATACCCGCGCATCGTGGAAACGCCCCAGCGAAAACCGCCCTCGTCCGGTTGCAGCTCCTCTGACAAAATTTGAAACAGCGCCGTTTGCCCCGCTTCGTTATCCCCCACAAAGGCGATTTTTTCGCCCCGGCCCACATTGAACGACACATTGTCAAGCACTTTCACGCCGTCCACCGTTTTGGAAAGGCCTTCGACAAACAAAATGTCTTTGCCCAGCTCGCGCTCCATCGTAAAGCCGACAAACGGGTATTTGCGGCTGGAAGCCGGCATATCCTCAAGCTCGATCGTCTCCAGCACCTTTTTGCGGCTGGTCGCCTGCTTTGACTTTGATTTGTTGGCCGAAAACCGCTGGATGAACGATTGCAGTTCTTTGATTTTTTCTTCTTTTTTCTTGTTCTGGTTGCGGATGAGCTGCTGCATCAGCTTGGAGGATTCGTACCAGAAATCATAGTTGCCCGCGTACATTCTGACCTGATTGTAATCAATATCCACCGTGTGGGTGCAAACCGCATTCAAAAAGTGCCGGTCATGGCTGACCACCAGCACCGTGTACGGGTAATCGATCAAAAATTCTTCCAGCCAGGTGATGGACTCGATGTCAAGGTAGTTGGTGGGCTCGTCCAGCAGCACGATATTCGGCTGGCCAAACAGCGCCTGTGCCAGCAACACTTTCACCTTGCCGCGGCCGTCCATTGCGGACATTTCCAGCTCGTGCTGGGCCACCGGGATGCCAAGGCCGGACAGCAGCTGTGCGGCTTCGGTCTCCGCTTCCCAGCCACCCAGCTCGGCAAACTCGCCCTCCAGCTGCGCGGCACGCTCGCCATCGGCATCGGAAAAATCTTCTTTCGCATACAGGGCATCTTTTTCACACCGCACGTCGTACAGGCGGCGGTTGCCCATAATCACGGTGTCAAGCACCGTGTAAGCGTCGAATTTAAAGTGATCCTGCTGCAACACGCTCATACGGGTGCCCGCAGTCATGGTGACACTGCCGGTGCTCGGCTCTAAATCGCCGGACAAAATGCGCAGCAGCGTACTTTTGCCCGCACCGTTTGCCCCGATGATCCCATAGCAGTTGCCATCGGTAAATTTAAGGTCTACATGTTTAAATAGGTCCACCCCGTCGAACTGAAGGCTGACATCGCTGACTGTTAACAATTTTGTTCCTCCGAAAAAAATGATATCGCGCCCCAAAAGGGCGCGCTGTCATTTTAACATGGAACGGCCCCAGAAGCAAGGAAAACCCCGCTTTGCAGCCGAATTTTGGCACAAAAAAAGCGGCGGAGCCCCCTAGCACCACCGCATGTATTCTTTTACTTTGCCTTGCGCAAAATGCGCAGCGCACGCGGGATCACCGTGACCTCTGCTTCAAGCTGCGCGCCGCCAAATTCGCCATCCAGCGTCCACGCCGTTTCCTCTTTAAAGGTAAACTTCACATGGTCGGTATGCTCCAGCCGCACCAAATCACCGTCAAAATCGCGCGCAAGCAGCTTTGCGCCAATGGTGCTGGCCTCTGCCACATTGGCGGGGGCTTTCACCAGTAACACCTCAAACAGCCCGTCGTCCAGTTGTACCGATTTTGTATCCCCCAGTTGCAACCCCGCCACCGAGGTGGAGTTGCTGACGGCACCGTAAAAATACTCGCCGTCCCAGCTTTGGTCGCCACATTCCACATGGGCCACAAACTTGCGGCCAACCGGCAGCCGCTTTAGCCCCTCGATCACATAGGCAAGGTACCCCAGTGAATTTTTTTCATCCTGCGATGTGAGATAAGAGACATCGGTAAATGCGCCAAACGCCGCCACATAATTAAAATACCGGTCGTTGAATTTGCCAACATCATAACAAAACGGCTTGCCGGTCAACATGGCCGTACAGCTTTCTTTGGTGCGGCGTGGCAGCCCCATGCTGCGGGCAAAATCATTGGTCGAGCCGGTGGGCAGGTACCCGTACGGCGGCGGTGTTTCCATCTGCATCAGGGCATTTACCAAATGGTTCAGCGTGCCGTCCCCACCGCAACATACAACGCGGCTGTAAACGCCGTCCGCCTCTTTCAGTATCTGGCTGGTGGAATGCCCCGGCAAGACGGGCTGTACCGTCACCTCATACCCCGCGGCCGAAAAGCTTTCGATCATAGGGGCAACTTTGCGGGAGGCTTCCCCCTTACCGGCAACCGGGTTATAAATTAACAACAATCTTTTGCGCATCGTGTCGTTCCTCACTTATGGGATAGATTGCTTTAATTTTACCACTTAATTATGAACAAAAACACCACGGCACCCGCGGGTCTACATGCCGGCTGTTGTGCCGCGCTCGTGCGGCAAAAATGGCACCAGTGTCTGCACCGACCCCGAAAGGCGGTTTTCAAGCAGATCATCCATCATGCGCGCACAGCGATAGGCGATTTCTTCAATTGGGATCTCCACCACCGACAGACTGGGGGTCAAACACTGGTAAAGCTCTTTTTCGTGGGTACCCACGCTCAGCAGTTCCACCGTACCCGGCATTTGAAACCCGCGCTCGTTCAGCCCTGCATGCAACCCAAAGGCAATGTTGTCGGTGTTGACAAAAATGCCGGTGTGCACGCTGTCGTCCAGTTGCAGCTGAAGCGCACTGCGGCGGCCCGCCACAATGCTGTTTTCGGGCAGCCGCAGCTTTTGCAGGGTGGCCCCTGCCGCATGCAGCACCTCTTCAAACCCGGCAATCCGCTCCAGCGAGTATTCTACCAGCCGCTCGTCATCTACCGCGATAAACCGGCTGCACCCGTTTTGCAAAAACTTGCGCGCCGCATAACGGCCCACTTCCATATTGTCGACCCGCACGCTGGGGTACCGCTGCGAAATGCGGTTATACAGTACGACCGGGCAGGAGGTGGTCAACTGCTCGATATACGCGAGGTCCTGCCGGGAGGCCGTGCACAGAATCATCCCCGAGTACATGTTTAAGACCCTTTGGTTGGCACTTGCATCCAAATGGTTGGGCTGGTAAGGGCATACCGCCACCTCGGCATACCACTTTTGCTCTAAAATATACCGCTGCAAACCGCGCAGCAGGTTTGCCACCAGCGCGGTGTCAAAGTTGGTTGCCCAGTATACCGCAATGTTCTTTTTGGCGGCCTGCTGGCTGCGTAGCCTGCGGGCCGAAACATTGGGCTGATAACCAAGACGACGGGCAGCATCCAGCACAATTTTCTGAGTACTTTCCGGTATTTTTCTCTCGAGAGCCATCCCCCGCAACACAATCGAAATCGTGCTGATGGAATATCCGGTTTCTTGAGCGATCTGTTTGATCGTCACCATGTTTGCCACCGCCTTCTGCTTTTTTATCATACACAGGATTTTCACCTGCGTCAAACCTGTTTTTTGGTGGTTTTTGTCGTATTAATGGAAAACAAGTTTCAAAATTTCAGCTTTTCCAAACACTTGGTAATTATGTCACATAAAATTGATTTATTTGTATTTAATTTTAATAAATTACACTTTTTTCTTTTGTGAGCTAGCACCAAAAAAAGAACAACAAAAAAGCGCACCCGGTACCGTTTGAATACGGAACCGGGTGCGTTTTCTTTTTTATCTCATTCTTTATGCATTTTTAATTGTGCAGTCCTGCCGGGGCATCCGGCAACCAGCGCAGCACGTCTTTACTATGGGTATCCCAAAAATCCCAGTTGTGCACGCCAGCAAAGGTCTCATAGGTCGGTGTGACACCCTGCGCTTTGGCCGCACGGTAAAAGCTTTCATTGGCGGGCAAAATAAAGTCCTCTGTGCCGCAGGTCATATAGAGGTTCGGCAGTTTTACCCCCGCCGCCACCTGTTGTGCCAATAGCGCGGTAAGGTCGTCACGGGTGCCCCGCAGCGCCGCCGGGTCGCGAAAGACCGCCCGCCGGTAATTTTGCGGCATTTTGCGCTCCGGCTTTGGGCAAATTGCAATAAAAGAGTCACACGCCCGGTGGGTTTGCAGTCTCCCCGTATGGATATGCAGGCATTAAACAGGAACACGCTTGTTTTTTGCCATGCAAGACAGAATTTTTTCTCTGCTGGGCATTGCGGGTATTGCGCCTTTTCCGCTTGTGGTCAAGCTTCCTGCTGCGTTTGCAAATTCAGTTGCATTTTTCCATGTATCCAGTGAAATTTGTAAAATCCCATTTTTTAATTCACTTGACACAAAAAACAATAAAGCACCCCAAAACGCATCCCCAGCTCCGGTAGTATCGACTGTATCCACGTCGTAAGTAGAAACCAGCAAATTTCCCACAGGTGTATGGAAATAAGCCCCTTTTGCCCCTAAGGTTACAAAAACCACCCTGGGTCCCATTCCCGCAAGTTTATTTGCACCTATTTCAAGGTCTGTTTCTCCTGTTAATAATTCCATTTCTTCTTCACTTACCTTTAAAAGGTCAACCAACGAAAATGCTTTCAAAATTTCATTTCTTGCGATTGCAACATCTGGCCACAAAACCGGTCGATAATTAGGATCATAACTGATTATTGCACCTGCATTTTTCGCTGTCTGCGCCGCCGAAAGCGTTGCACTACGACTGGGGTCCGCTGTCAATGAAACCGACCCGAAGTGAAAAATATGGCAGTCTGTTAAAACCTTCAAAGGCACTTCTTCTGTTTGAAGCATAATATCGGCTCCCGGTTTGCGATAAAAGGTGAAAGACCGATCCCCCCGTTCATTCAACTGCACAAACGCCAAAGTAGTTGGGATTTCTTGATCCTGAAGTAAACCATCACAGTTAATTTTAGCTTTTTCCATTGTAGCTTTTAAAAAAAGGCCAAAATCGTCCGCGCCTACTTTTCCAATAAAAGCTGTTTTTCCTCCCAATTTCGCGTACATGGCAAGCACATTAGCTGGTGCACCGCCGGGGTTGCGGGTAAACATTTGCATTCCCATTTCATCTTTACCTGCGGGAGTAAAATCAATTAGGCTTTCACCCAAAGCCACTACGTCATACATCACTTTTTCACAGCCTTTGATTGAATTCCACCTTTTCCCCATTAGGGCCAAGAATGGTAAAAAACTTTACACCGTTTTCCCAAAAAGGTAAAAACTGTATACTGTCATCCAGAAGATCATACCCATCCACTTGCGCTATTTCAAATGCCGCATTAATATCGACAACATCAAGGGCAATATGGTCGATTGCACCCGATTTGTTCACCGCATGTCCATTTTGATAAATTTCAAGCAGCATGTTTTCAAGTCGCAAAAATGCAACTTTTTCATTTGCTTTTTCATTTACGGTTGTATATACATTTTCAAAACCAAGACTCTCGTAAAAAGTAATGGTCTTTTCGATATCATTTGTTGGAATGCCTATATGCTGTATTTTCGTTACGATTTGTGAAATTTTCACGGTTTTATTCCTCACTGGGGTCCACATCAATCAGTACCTTCATTGTGGTTTCCCTATTTTCCTCAATATACTTATACGCGGACAAATAATCCTTAAATGCAAAATGTTTACTCATTAAGGGGCGCAGTTGAACTTTACCCTCGTTGACCAACTGGATAGCCTCTAAATAATCTTCGTGACGGTACATCATTGTAGTATCCAAATCCAACTCGTGATCATTCAATGTAAAAAGATCTACTGCTGCAATTCCTGCAAACACTGCTACCAGTACCAACTTGCTACCTTTGCGGGCATTTTGGATTGCCTGGTTTATCGTGGTATTGTTGCCAGCACAATCATAAATAACATCCGCTTTGTCCTTACCAAAAACCTCTGTCATTGCTTCGCCAAAACTTTTTTGCATCGTGTTTACTGCAAAGTCAACGCCTACTATTTTTGCCAGATGCAAGCGATAGTCGGATATATCAGTAATCAGCACCTGTGCCGCCCCCAAAGCTTTGCAGGTTTGCGCTAGCAGGATACCAATAGGCCCACAGCCTAAAATGGCTACCTTTGCCCCTTCCATTTTTGCAAAATGGTGAGCTGCATGCACAGTAACTGCAAGTGGCTCAATCATTGCGCCCTCGTTATAGGTCATTTCACTTGGCAAGGCTGTAATTTTCGGTGCATCCACAACAAAATATTCACTGGCAGCCCCGGTAGTCTGAAAACCCATCACTTTCAGTTCCTCGCACAAATTATATTTACCATGTGCACAAGGGTAACATTTACCGCAATATACCTGCGGTTCTATGGTCACTTTTTGGCCAACTTTCAACCCTGATACTTCTGTACCAAGCTCAACTACCTGACCGGAAACTTCATGCCCTTGCGTAACGGGGTATCCTGTCCCTGAATGTTCCCCATAATAAACATGGATGTCACTGCCACAAACACCAATTTTTTTAATTTTAACAAGCACTTGTCCTGCACTGGGGTGCGGCATCGGAACACTGCGAAAAATAATTTTTCCAGGTTCTGTCATTACCTGTTGAAGCATTGTGTCCTGCATAATAATACCTCTTTTCTGCTCTGCCTGCATACAAAAGCACAAGTGAGTGAATTTTTCATTTTTTTGAACTGATAAAAAACTTTTTAACCCCCTTTTGTTATTGGGGCATCCTCACTCTCATAAGTCTACATCATTAATAGATTTTTTTATATCCCGGCCCATTCTCAAGCTTGGCCTGTTTTTATTTTCTCTTGTTTTGCTTTTTCGTCTTACAGCCGCTTCACTCCACAAGTTTTTCTTTTAAGGGAAGCCAGTCTAGCACGCGTCGAATATAAGGGTCCCAAAAATCAAAGTTATGCACCCCTGGCCCCTCTTCGTAGGTCAGGTCTGCGCCAAGTTCAAGTGCTTGATTACGAAAAGCAATATTATCCGAATGCAGAAAATCTTCTGTGCCACAACACTCGTACAACCGTGGCAACTCTGCCCCCTGCCTCATTTGGTTTTCAAGGATTACCTGTAAATCATGTTGCTCCGGCACGAAATATTCCTCATTAGGACCATAAGCGTTCTTGCGCCAAGCCAACACCTGTTTTTGAATGCCGCTCATCGCAAGTTTTTTTTGCGTTAAACCGCCTGAAAGGCTTGCTGCTGCGGCATACCTTTCAGGCTTTAAAAGAGCAGCACGAAACGCACCGTACCCCCCCATAGAAAGGCCCGCAATAAAATTGTCTTCTCTTTTATTTGAAAGCGGCAACAATGAGCAGAGGATCTCAGGTAGCTCCCGCGTGAGGTAAGAGAAGTAATTACCGCCCCACGGATTGTCCACATACATGCTGTTATAGCCGTCTGGCATGACAACTGCAACGTTTTTACCCTGAGCATAGCGTTCTATTGAAGAAAAACGTTGCCAGTCTGATTCATCCGCAGAAATGCCATGCAGCAACCAAAGCACCTGATATTTTTGCCCTGGCTTAGGAAACGCTGTTGGACTGTCAAAAAAGTCATTATTGGAATCTGGCGTGGGCAACGAAACATTTACATTCACGCTACGAAATAGTTCTTTTGAGAATAGCTTGCATTGAAATAATGCCATAATCCACCGCTCCTTTACTTATCCTGTGGATGAACCACAACCTTGATAGATTTTGCACTCATCTGCATTTGAATTGCCTCATCAAGATGCTCTAAATCAAAAACATGAGTAATGAGCTTTTTAATTTCTATGCGACCACTGTTGATTAAATTTACCGCGCGTTGATGGGTGTCTGGGTTAATCATTGATCCCACGATTGTCAATTCTTTTTTATAGATATCGAACAGCGGCATTTCCACTGTAGACTCTACGCCGGGCACACTAAACAACAGAATACGACAGCCAAAGCCTGCTGCACCGAATGCTTGGGTAACCGCAAAGGGTTTACCGACACATTCAATGATTATGTCGGTACCTTCTCTCCCTGTTAGCTCTTTAATGCGTGCAGATACATCTTCCTTAATGGGGTCAATTGTGTTATCTGCGCCCAGCTTTAAACCTATATTGCGGCGCATTTCTACCGGCTCACTAAGCAAAACAGTGCTGGCCCCCGCTAAACGTGACAGTTGTACCATCAAAAGCCCAATGGTGCCACCCCCAATAATCAGTACGCTCTGGCCAGGGTGTATGCCCGCTTGATCTATACCGTGTAGTGCACATGCCAGAGGTTCAGCCATAGCTGCTACGTCAAAATCGACTTCATCTGCCAGCTTAAAACACTGTGTATCAGGGCAAAGGGTGTATTCTGCAAAACCCCCGTTTGTATTAACACCCAATGCATACAGGTTTTCGCAATTTTGTTTTTTGCCCATACGACAGGGCAGACATTTGCCGCAATACATATTGGGGTCCATCGTTACATGGTCATCCACGCTTACCACTTTTACCGCATTGCCTACAGCAGTGACGACACCTGAAAACTCATGTCCCAAAACTACTGGCGGGGCCACCTCTGCAGAGCCCTTTTCCCCGTGATAAATATGTACATCTGTACCACAAATTCCACAGGCCATATTTTTCACCAAAACGTCGTGTGGCCCCAGTTCCGGAAAAGTCATTTCTCTGATTTCAAATTTTGGATTTTTATCTGCTCCCAAAAAATAGTTTCCACGTTTCATTTTTTATTTTCCTCTCTTTTGAGGGTAGGTGGCAGTGCTGAAATCACGTCATTCATTGCCTCAAATGTTTTTTGTTGCGGTCGGTTTAAGAAAGCATGAATCATACCCTTATAAATATTGTATTCCACTTGATTCCCATTATCCTCCAACTTAGCTGCATACATGAGCCCTTGGTCAAGCAACGGGTCACATTCAGCAGATAAAAACATTGCCGGAGGCAGGTTGCTTAAGTTAGGTGCCAACAAGGGGGATACATAGGGTTTAGCGGCGTCGGCAGGGTCGTCAAGGTAAGCGGGAACCAAGCTCCCGTCCTCACTGTTCATCTCCAAAAAATAGTCCCCGTTTCCATAGCGTTTTTCTGATGTTGTTCTATAGCCTAAATTCATTACCGTCGCAGGGAAAAACAAGAATTGTTTATGGATTGCAGGCCCCCCACTATCACGAGCCATTAAACTGACAACCGCAGCAATGTTTCCGCCCGCTGAGTCTCCACAAACACTGACGCTGCTGGTATCCCCACCATATCGAGCTGCATTTTCATGCGTCCATACCAGCGTGTCATAGCAATCTTGTAACCCCTGAGGAAAGCGGTGTTCGGGTGCCAGCCGATATTCCGGTGTAATAACTAACAAATTACCATATTGGGCAAAATAGCGCGGCACATAATCGTATACATCAAGGCTGTTCATCATCCAACCGCCGCCGTGATAAAATACCATCACCTTAAACGGCCCTTCCCCGTGGGGCAGATAAATGCGTAAAGGGATGTCGTGATCCTGCTTATGAACAAATGTATTTACTGTTTTAACCGTCATAATTTTTTTGAAGCAATAGCAATTTTTCCACAACATTGTAAGATCTGTAATGGTTTCAAAGTTTTGCATGATGCGATATTCTGTTGGCAGGTTTATATCAAAACCCTGAGCAGAAGGAATTACCGCATCCGGTGCTGCCTCACCATATTCCGGTTTTAAATATTTTCGATACAATTCGGCCATTTCAAAACCTCCTTTTTTCATAAAGGGTGTTTATACATTTTTCTTGAACAGAAAACCAAAAAGATGAAGGTGATTGTGTTGCGTGCTGTCCAATATAACCGCCAACAGGAACACACTGCCTGTAATAACCATCTGTACATATTCCGTGACACCCGACAGCGTCAGGCCATTTGTCAGCATGGTAATAAGTAAAATGCCGCCTGCCGCTTTTGTAACCTTGCCTTCCCCTCCTAAAAAGCTTACACCGCCAATGACCAATGCAGAAAGGACATCCATATCCAATGCTGCACCGGAAGTTGGGTTACCCGAGCCAACACGGCCTGCCATTAGCAAACCGGCCATGCCACAAAGCCCGCCGCAAATTGTATAAGCCGCGATAAACATGTGGTCTGCATTGATGCCCGACAAACGTGCAGCCTCACGGTTGCTACCAGTAGCAAAAAGGTTCCTGCCAAAATATGTGTACTTAAAAATAATTCCCATAATGACGATAATAACCAGGGCGAGAATAATTGGGGCAGGAATGGGACCTACACTGCCCTGATAAAAAGCCTTAAGACTATCCGGTATCCCGGAGATTGGCAGGCCTCCACAAATAAGATATGCAACCCCGCTGATGATCGTAGACAGTGCCAAAGTCCCAATCATGGGGACAATTTTGGTTTTGTTGATAATTATCCCTGTAACAAAGCCAATCACTGTGTCCATTAGAACTGTCAGCAAAATAACTAACGGCCAAGCCAAACCGACCTTTACAGAAAGAAGTGCAATGACCACCGAAGACAAAGCTACACAGGCCCCCATGGAGAGGTTCAAGCCCCCAACAACGATTAAGCTCATTTCGCCCATACCTAAGATACCCATAATGCAGGACTGGCGCAATATTGTCAGGATGTTACTGATTTTCAAAAATGCAGAATTTTGAAGTGCGAATACAATTGCCAAACCAATAAGAATAACAAAAATAGTGTATTCCTTGACGATATCAAATACTTTTATTTTTTTCATAAATGGCACCTCTCCCTTTTATTCCCCGGACGCCAGTGTCAGTATTTTTTCTTGCGTATACTCACTATGCTCCAGCTTTCCCATCAATTTGCCCTCATACAGTACCATCATACGGTCCGTGATTCCCATCAGCTCTTCCATATCAGATGAAATCACAATAATACCTCTGCCTTGTGCTGCAAGGTCATTGATCAGGTTGTAAATTTCCTGCTTTGCCGCAACATCAATTCCACGTGTAGGTTCATCTAATATTAGCACACGGCAGTCATTGGCAAGCCATTTTGCAAGCACTACTTTTTGTTGATTGCCGCCTGAAAGAGTATTCACCGTTCTATTAATCGAGGGGGACTTAATGCGTAACGCATCAAATTGTTCTTGTGTAATTTTTCTTTCTTTGCCGCTGTCTACAAAGCCCATTTTATTGGAAATGCGCTTCAAAATGGGAATGACGATATTTTCGCGAATATTCATCCGTAACAACACGCCATGTTCTTTGCGATCTTCCGGCACCATCCCAATTCCCATTGCAACGGCTTCCTTGGGCGAGTGTACTTTAATTGTTTTACCGTCCATGCAAATTTCTCCGCATTGCTTTTCTGCTGCCCCAAAAATCATTTCGGCATACTCAGTTCTCCCTGCGCCAACTAGGCCCCCAAGACCTAGCACTTCGCCCTTATGCAGTGTCAGTGAAAAAGGGGTTACCCCATTACCGCCCAAGCCCTTTGTCTCAAGCAATATTTCCTCTGTTTGTGTATTGCGCTCACCAAAGTTCTTTTTTAATTCACGCCCCACCATATAAGCAATTAATTTCTCTTTCGTAACAGAGTTTGTCTCTTCTGTGGCAATATAACATCCATCGCGCATAATCGCTACACGATCTGCAATCTGATACAATTCATCTAACCGATGTGAAATATAAATAATGGTGACACCTTTGGCTTTCAACTCTTTCACGATACGAAACAGCACTTCTACCTCCCGCTCCGTCAACGGGGCCGTCGGTTCATCCATAATGACTAGTTTTGCCTTTTTTGCAATGGTCTTCGCTATTTCCACTAATTGCTGGTATGCCGTGGGCAGATTGCGAATTAGTTCTGTAGCAGCCAATCCTTCCACCTTGAATTGGTCTAATATTTCCTGTGCCTTTTTATTCATCAATGACTCATTGCGGAATATACCTTTTGTCAGTGGTTCACCCAAATAGATGTTTTCTGCTGCACTTAAAGAAGGGCACAGATTGAATTCTTGGTAAATCACCCCAATACCAATTTCTTTTGACAACGCGGGTGTAAGGGATGTATATTCTTTTCCCTCAAAAATAATTTTCCCTTCCTCTGGCACTATGGCCCCTGCAATTGATTTAATCAAAGTGGACTTGCCAGCACCGTTTTCACCTATTAATGCAATGCATTCCCCACGGTGCACTTCTAGCGAAAAGTCATTCAATGCCACAACGCCTGGATACCTTTTTGTTAAATGCTGAATTTCAAGAATAGTGTCCATAAGACCCCCTCCTTTTCTTTCACGTAAAATGTGAGCATAATCGAAATATTTGATTATGCCCACATTGGTTCGAAAATCTATATTATGATAAGCAATACAACTATTTTATTTGACCCTCGCTGGTTACATCCAGTCTGCAACATTGTCCTTGGTAATCAGCACAAAGTCACCCCAGTGATCCCCTTTGGCACTTTCATCCCCCTGTGCAAGCCCCACAGCAATGTCAATGAAATCGTCGGCTAACGAAACCAGGCCGGTATTAATCGTTCCTTTGTAAATTCCGCCCTCGGCAATTGCCTGAAGCGCTTCAGGGTCAGAATCACACCCAAACAAAGCGAGTTTTTTGCCCTCGCCATAATTTGCTGCCTGAAAAGCTTGATACACACCACATAAGCCAGAATCGTTGATGGCACAAACAAGGTTTAAATCATATCCGCACTGCGTATAGTTTTCACCTGCAGTAACGCCGTTATCCGTTGTACCGCCCACTGCTTCGACAACCCAGTCGATTTTTGCTTTACACAATTCATCCAACGCATCTTTGTAGCCCTTCTCACGGGTAACAAGAAAATCTGCTGACGGATAGTTGTTGCTTGCTGCATACACCGTATCCCCTGCACCAAAGTTTTCATTCACCCATGCAGCTGCATTCTGTCCAATGGCATACCCCAGCTTGTAGTTATCCCAGCCGTAATATGCATCGTCCCCCTCCAACTTCGTGTCATAGGAGAACCACGGAATCCCCGCTGCCTGACAAGCCTTCATACTTTCGATATAGGCATCACTTGTGACATGAACGATAAGGCAATCAACACCCATGGCAATGTAATTATCACACGCCTCCAGCAGCTTATCCTCATCTTTGTTTGCAGTATAAACAAAGTTTACACCAATCTGCGCGCAATAGTTTTTCATTGCCTCAACTTGATCACGGAAAATCTGTGTCGTCAATTCACCTGTAACATAGGCGATGGTAATGTCGCTCAAATCCTTAGTTGCCGCCGTTTTACCAGATGCAGATGTGGACGTAGACGTAGCAGCTGTCGCAGAAGAACTGGGCGTTGCCCCACAACCCGCCAAGCTCAGCATCATCACGAAAGCCATTGCAAATGCCAATACTTTTTTCATCCTCTTGACCTCCTGTATTTCGAACTGTTGTTTTTTGAAAACCGTTTACGTAACCGTTTTTCTCTTCTGTAATCCATCTTATTCCCTTTCATGTTCTATGTCAATTAGCGTGTTTTTACAGGATTTTTCAAGATATTTTATGCATTTTATCTAAGTAACAGGTGTTTTCCGCAAAACGTTTTTGTTAAGCAAACGTTTACTTGACTTTTTGAGAGAATTTGCCTAAAATAGAGTTAACCGTTTTGCATGCTGTTAACTTAAATTTTTTCAACAAAGGGGTCGTTTCAAATGGTGAAAGCCGGGATTCGGGATGTGGCAAAACAGGCGGGTGTTTCCACCGCGACCGTCAGCCACGTGATCAACAATACCAGATTTGTGACCGAGGAGACCCGGCACCGGGTACAACAGGCAATTGAGGCACTGGACTACCACCCCAACGCCATGGCCCGCAGCTTAAAAACAAGGCGCTATAACCTGATTGCGTTTGTAGTACCGGACATTGCGAACGCCTTTTTTGCCACTTTGATCGAAGAAGTGGAAAATGTGGTTGCGGAAAAGGGTTACCGGTTGATCGTGGTGAACACCAAAGAGACCAAAGAGCGCGAAATTGAAAACTTGCGTGCTTTGGCAAACGGGTTTGTAGATGGTTTTTTAATTGCCTCTACCCTTGACAGCTACGACGAGATTGCCAAAGTAGTGCCGGAGGATGTGCCTAAGGTGTTTATTGACCGCAGCCTGCCGCATTGCCCCTGCGACACCATTACCGTTGCAAACTATGAGGCCATGTATCAGGGGGTGACCTATCTGATCCGCACCGGGCACACCCGTATCGGTTACATCACCGGCCTGCCGCGCATTTCTACTACGTCCGAGCGGCTTGACGCCTACCGCTCGGCAATGGCCGCCCACCACCTGCCCACTGACGGGCTGATTCGCATTGGCGACTCGATGAGCTCTTGCGTGGCGACAAACCTGGACGCCCTGCTGGAGGCAAACTGCACCGCACTGGTGGTATCCAACAACGTGATGGCCACCGAGGCCATGCTGCAGCTGTTAGAGCGCGGGCTGCATGCCAGCCGTGATATTGACCTGCTGGGGTATAAAGACAGCGAGCAGGCCCAATATGGGCTGCAACACATGCATTTGATTTGCCAGCCCACCATCGACCTTGCACGGGTGGCGGGTCGGCAGATTTTAGAGCGCATTGAATCTCCCGGCCTGCCGGTGCGGCAAACGGTAATTCAGGCGGTGTTCACACCGCACCGCACCACCTCCCTTTGACCCGCTGTTTTACCCGCAACACAAAAAGAGCCCCTTTTCTTGTGCTGCTGCACAAAGAAAAGGGGCTCTTTATTTTCGTTCAGTTACCAAGCTTATACACCGTAATATACAAGCACTGGCAGAAACTACTTAGGCCAGCTCTGCAAAGTACTTAATGGTGCGAACCATCTGGCTGGTGTAGCTGTTCTCGTTGTCGTACCAAGACACGACCTGCACCTGATAGGTGTCGTCGTCGATCTTGGTGACCATGGTCTGGGTAGCATCGAACAGGCTGCCGTAACGCATGCCGATGACGTCAGAGGAAACGATCTCATCGGTGTTGTAACCAAAGCTGGTGCTGGCAGAAGCCTTCATCACAGCGTTGATGGAATCCTTCGTGATATCCTTGCCCTTGACAACTGCGACCAGAATGGTGGTCGAGCCGGTGGCAACAGGCACGCGCTGGGCAGAACCGATCAGCTTGCCGTTCAGCTCGGGGATGACAAGGCCGATGGCCTTGGCAGCGCCGGTGGAGTTCGGCACGATGTTCTGTGCGGCGGCACGGCTGCGGCGCAAGTCGCCCTTGCGCTGCGGGCCGTCGAGAACCATCTGGTCACCGGTGTAAGCATGCACAGTGGTCATGATACCAGACAGCAGAGGATATGCATTGTTCAGTGCATATACCATCGGTGCCAGGCAGTTGGTGGTGCAGGAAGCAGCAGAGATGATCTGGTCGTCTGCGGTCAAGGTGTTCTCATTGACGCTAAAGACGATCGTTTTCAGGTCGTTGCCGGCAGGAGCCGAGATAACGACTTTCTTTGCGCCGGCATCAATATGTGCCTGCGACGCGGCTTTGCTGGTGTAGAAACCGGTGCACTCCAGAACAACGTCAACACCCAGTTTGCCCCACGGAGCATCCTTGGCATCTTTCACGGCGTAGATTTTGATCTCTTTGCCGTCGACGATGATTGAATCTTCGGTCGCCTCAACCGTGTGCTTATTTTCACCGATGCGGCCGAGGAAGGAACCCTGCGCGGTATCGTACTTCAGCAGGTGGGCAAGCATCTTGGGGCTGGTAAGATCGTTGATTGCAACGACTTCGTAGCCGTCGGCCTCAAACATCTGACGGAATGCCAGACGGCCAATACGGCCGAAACCATTAATCGCAACTTTGACTGCCATAATGAAAACATCCTCCTTGATATTTTGGATTATCTTAATTGTATACTAATTTCGACAAAACTACAAGTGCTTCTGATATTTATTTAACGCCCGGCTGCCGAAGTTTTGCTTGCCGCAGGCGCAGAATCTGTACATTTTTCAGCAAACCGGCACCCGTGCGCCACCCTGTTTCAGGGCGCATACGACCACGTTATAACCGGCACGTCTTTGCTTTACAGTGCTGCCTGAATCCCGTATAATATGAAAAAAACCTATCTGTCGTTTTTTGTCGTATTATGTCACAAATTTCCCATAGGCATTCGTGACCAGCAACCTTTTATTTTATAGAAAAGCGGTGACACCGAATGTTTGATGACCCCAGCCAACAAGACCCGACGCTGTGCGGGAGGCTGCCTTGCCCCGTGCTGCGTTTTGGCCCGGATTTCACCCTGCTGGATGCCAACCCGGCTGCCCGGCAGCAGGTACCTGCGCTATGTAAAAAAAGTACGGTACGCAGGTTGTTGCGCGCGCGGCCAGACCTCACTAAACCCCTGCGGAGCGGCCACCCTGTCAGCGTTTCTTTGTTTCAGCTTGCGCCAGACCAGTTGACACTTTCCCTACTGCCCTACTCTACCGGCGATTATCTGGGTCTATTGACCCCCACCCCTGCCGAGCAGACATTTTCGGCGGGGTTTGCCGCCCAACTGCGCGAACCACTGACGGAGGCCTTTGCGCTGTTGCCACTGCTTGCAAACCAGATGGACCCAGCCAGCGATTATTGTGCGCTGGACCGGCTGAACCTGTGCTGTTACCGCATGTTGCGCACCACAAGGCTGCTTTCACAGTTATCCGCACTGGCTTCTCTTTCACCCGCAGACACAGTAAGCGACTTTGCCGCGGTGGCACGCGGGGTCTGCGTGGCGGTGCAGAATGTGTTGCTGCCCGGCCAGCCGCCATTGGAGTATGACCTGCCCGGCACAAAACTGCTCGTTGCCGCTGGCCCGGATACCCTTTCTACCATGGTGACGGCCCTGCTGGAAAATGCGCTGCGCTTTTCACGCGACGGCAATTTAATTGAGCTTTCCCTGCAAGCGGTACAAGGGCGTGCGCTGCTGCGGGTGACTGACAGTGGCTGTGGCATACGGCCTGAAATTCTGCCCCATATTTTTGACCCGTTTTTTTCTGCCGACTGTTACGGCGACGGGGCACCCGCCCCCGGCGCGGGCCTTGGGCTGACCTTTGTACGCGCGCTGGCCGGTAAACTGGGCGGCACGGTTTCGGCTGAAAGCCGCTTTGGTGAAGGCACTCAAATTGCAGTCAGTCTGCCGCTTGTAGCGGAGTACACGGGCCGGGCACAGGGCAGCAATGCAGTGGATTATTTGACGAACCGTTATTCTGTGGTGTTTGTACAGCTGTGCGAGTTTTGCCGTCTGCCCGACATCGGCTGACTTACTTCGACTACAAAAGGCTCTGCCGAAACAATGCGGCAGAGCCTTTTGTTACACACTTTGTAAAGAGGTTGTTTTTAGCGCTCGCGCCCCACAAAAAACAGCGCGATGGTGCCGGGGCCGGAGTGTGCCCCAATCACCGGGCCCACATAGTTGAGCAATACCGTTTTGCAGCCGAACCGCTTTTTTACCATATCGGCCACCCGCTCGGCATCCTCCTGCGAATCGCCATGGCTGATGTAGACGGTTTGGTTGCGCGGGTCGATGGCAAGCTGCTCCATGCGGTCTACCAGCGCACGCAGGCTGGCAAGCCGACCTTTTGCCGTGCCCACTTTGACGAGATGCCCCTCATTATCCATATGCATGACCGGCTTAATGCCCAGCATCGTGCCGACCAGCGCCACTGCCGGGCTGATGCGCCCGCCGCGTTTCAGGTGGCCAAGGTCATCCACCGTAAACCAGTGGCACAGGTGCAGCTTCGTCTGCTCTGCATAATCACGCACGGCTTCAATGGTGAGACCCTGCTTCTTTTTTTCCGCCGCCAGCGTCACCAGCAGCCCTTGCCCCAGCGAGGCGGACAGCGTATCCACCACATAGATCTTGCGCTGCGGGTAAGCAGATTTCAGCTCTTTTGCCGCAAGCTGGGCCGCATTATAGGTATTGGATAAACCGGAAGAGAACGCCAGCACCAAAATGTCGCGCCCCTGTTCCAGCTCGGCGCGCATGCCCTGCATCCAGCTGTCCATGTTCACCGCACTCGTGACACTTTGCTCACCGCTGCGCACCGCCGCATAAAACTCTTTGAACCCCAGCTCGCGCCCATCCAGATAATTGGCATACTCGTGCCCATTTACCTGAAAAGTCAACGGCAATACCGAAAGCTGCAATTCCTGCGCCAGCTCCGCCGGCAAATCACAGGAAGAATCGGTCATGATCACATAATCTTGCATCGCGTTCTCCTTTTGCCCCTTGCCCCTGTATCATGGGCAGCAAGCGGTTAATTTTCTTTGTCTTTTTTTTCTTTTGTCACTTTGGTCTCTTTTTCGGCCTTGGGCAAAGCGGGCTTTTCTGCGGCCTGCTTGCGGTAAAGCATTTCAAGCAACTCGCGGGCAACCAGCCTGTCCACATAGCTTTGCAGCGCAAGGTCCAGCGCAAGGCGCGCAAGCTGTGGCTGTTCGCCTGCACTGGGCAACTTTTCAGCGGCCTGCGCCAATGCCTCATTCAGCCTTGCAAGGTACCGGGTGTAAAAAGCCTCGGTGTCTGCAATATCCGGCTGCTGCTCCAAAAGCCTGCTGGTATCCCCCACCGACAGCACCTGTTTTAACTGGCAGATGGCGGTCAATGCCGCAAGGTGCGGGCGCTGGTAACGCTTGCCCTCCGGCCGGGGCAGAACGCCGCTTTTAATGTAGTTGTTGATCATCGCACCGGTCAACTCATCCGCACTTTCGCCGGGCATCTGCTGGCGCTGCATATACGCGAGCACCTGGTCCTTGTACAGCTCAATATCCGGCAGACCCTCGTACGGGGCGGGGCGCCATTCGGCAAGGCGGCGGCGCAGCTCTTCCATCTCATTCATCGCTCTTCCCCCCTCTTTTACTATTATTTTAACAGCACTGCAAAAAAATGTAAATAGTTTATAACATTTTAGAATTTAATTTTTTATATTACATTGTGTCGTATTGTATATTTTAATTTTGCCGCTGTGCTGCCGTGCTTTGCCGCACATTATAGCCGCCCCTGCGCTATGCCGCCAGCGCGCAAAAAGAAGCCCTGCCGCTGCAACGGGCCTGCTTTGGGCATATACCCGCAGCCCTACCCCGCACCCAAAAAGGCAAAACACAGGGGAGGCAAACAGCTTGCCTCCCCTGTGTTTCTTTTACCAATTATGCGCCGGGGTCAATGCCGCCGACATAGGGGTTTGCGGGGTCGTAAGCGGCATGGGTGATCAAATATTCCAGCCATGCAATATATCCGTCTTTCGACAGGTGCAACCCGTCATTGGCGGCATACCCGTCTTTCAGCACCCCATCGGGGCACAGGCTTTCGTTGAGGTTGAGGTAGTAGCAGCCCTTTTGTGCCGCAAGCGATTGCAAACGGGCATTAACACGGGTGATCCTCTCTGGCGAAAGGCCGGGTTTTTCCTGCGTTGCGGCAGCCTGGGGCAGCAAGACCGACTGCACATAAATTTTGGCATCCGGCAGCTTTGCCTTTAAATCGTCGATGAACTTACCATAGTCTGATACCAGCGTGTCCTCTGCCGTCGCACTTTGGTCTACCAGCTTGTTTGCGCCAAACATCAGGTAGATCTTCTTCGGCGCAGCATCCACAATGGTCTGCACCGGGTCGTAGGTGCTACCATCACTGTTTGCCCACTGGATGCCATTGACCGGCGGGGTCACCCCAATGGCGGCGATCACGTGGGTGTCGGGCAAACTGGCCGCACCCTTATAATCCACCCAGCCGGTGGTGATGGAGTCCCCCACAAACGCGGCATCGCTGAAGTACGACAGCTCTACGCGGCCTTTTTCAGGCAGCGCCTCCCCCGCAGGGGCCGAGCTGCCCGCACTGGTGCTGTCTGTCGCAGACTGTGAAACAGACGATGTGGCAGGCAGCGAAGTGCCCTGCGAGGCATCGCCGCCCTTCACGACCTCAATAATTTTGGTGATGACCGCCGCAAGCCCCAGCAACAGCAGGAGGACAAGCACGACCAGCATAAAGCGCTGAAAGCCCTTGATGCGGCGTCTTTTGTTGCGGTCTCCACGGTAATAACTTCTATAATCCACGGTTTTATGTTCCCCTTTGGCTCGTTTGGGTGTCGGCATAAGTTGCTGACTTTTTTATTATACCACGCCGGGCGTGCCGGTCAATAATGGGTCGGTGCTTCGGCATAGGTATTTTGTGCACTGTACGCGGTGTGGGTGACGAGATACTCCAGCCAGCCGCGGTACCCGTCGGTATTGATATGCACGCCGTCGCCCGCATCAATATCCCAGTTCAGCACGCCGCGCTTGCACAAATATTCTTCGACGTCCAGATAATAGCAGTTTTTTTGAAAGGCCAGTGCCGCAAGCCGGTTGTTTACCCGGTTGATGCGGTCCGGTGAAAGGCCGGGCTTTGATGCCGTACCCTCTGCGGTGGGCAACAGCACCGATTGCACATAGATCTGCACCCCCGGCAGGGCTGTTTTTAAATTGTCGATAAAGGTGCCATAATCGGCCACCAGTTTATCTTCTACCGTCTCATTTTGCGACACCAGCATATTGGTACCCAGCATGATGTAGATTTTTTTAGGGGCGGCAGCCAAAATGGCGGCCATAGGGTCGTACAGATCACTGGCTTTTTGGTTGCGTGCCCACAGCCCCCCATTCACCGGCGGCGAGGCACCCTTTTCGGCAACGACCTGTGCGTTTGGCAGCAGCCCGGCGGCAGTGCGAAAAACGTCCCACCCGGTGCTGATCGAATCGCCCACAAATAACGCGTCGTTAAAATACGAAAGGTCTACCCGCCCGTTTTCGGGCAGCGCGTACAGCTTGCTGGCCGGGGCAAGTGGGGCAAAGGTATTAATGGCCCTCGGTGCGGCGGCCATCGTTTCCCAGCGGGTGCCCCCCTGCGTTTGCCGGGCCTGCTGTGCCGGCTGGCTGGTCGCCTCACTGGCAGTACCCCCGGTGGCCGCACTGCTTTGCGGTGCCGCGGCGTGGCCAAACGTGCGCCACGCCAAAAGCCCCAGCATCCCCAGCGCGGCGGCGGCTACCAGCAGGACCGGCAGCCAGCGGCGCGGGCGGTGTTTTCGCTTTGGGCTACCCGCCCATATTTTGCGCGTTGGTTCCATTGGCAGCGCCCCCTTTCTATTTCTCTATTGTACCACGGCAAGGCTCTGCTACCCGCTGTAAAATTTTGAAATTTCTGTAAAACTTGATCTTTGCCGGGGTGCCCTGCCCAAAGCAGCTTCCCTTGCCATACAAAATGGCGGGCGGCGCCACAGGCGGCGCTGTTTTACCCGCTTTATGCCCTTGCCACCGGCCGCACCCGGCCAGCCGAGCAAGTCATTAAACAAAATACCGCCTGCTAGTAAACAGGCGGTAACAAGGATGCTGTTTTTACGATGCCGCTGCCGGCGTTGCCGGGTAGGGCGAACCGCCCACATAAGCTGCGGCAGGGTTATAGGCCGTGTGGGTGACGAGATACTCCAGCCATGCGCGGTAGCCCTCCGGGTTTAAATGAATCCCGTCTGATGCGGCAATGTCCCAGTTCAGCACGCCGTCGTGGCACAGATATTCCTGCACATTGAGGTAGTGGCAGCCTTTTTCAAACGCCAGTGCCGCAAGCCGGTTGTTTACCCGGTTGATGCGCTCGGCATTGAGGCCGGGCTTCGCCGCCGTGCCCTTTTCGGTGGGGATCAGAATGGACTGGATATAAATTTCGCACCCCGGGATGCGCACGCCTAAATCGTCAATAAACGTCGCATAGTCGTTCACCAGCTTGTCTTCGGTCGCTTCGCTTTGGTTCACCAGCATATTGGTGCCAAACATCACATAGACCTTTTTGGGCACCGTGTCGGCGATGGCCTGCATGGGGTCGTAGATCTGCGACGTATCGCGGTTGTGTACCCACTGCACGCCGCCAACCGGGGGCGATGTACTGATCTCCGCTACCACCCGCGCATTGGGCAGGCCGGTGCTGGCGCTGTAAACCGACCAACCGGTCGTGATGGAATCGCCCACAAAGGTCACATCGTCAAAATAGCTCAGCTCTACCCGGCCGTTTTCCGGCAGGGAAAGCATGCGGCGGTCGGTCGAAATGGGGTTAAAGGTGTTGATCGTCTTTTCAACCTGCACTCCGCTCCACACCTGTGCGGCGGCAGCCTGCGTTGCCGCGGGCAGGGCCGCAGAGGCATCTGCCTGCGGCGTAGTACCACTGGTGGCCGGCAGGCTGGTTTGCTGCCCACCGTTTTGCCCGCCCAAAAATGGCAGCGGCAATTTGTACCCCAGCGCACTTGCCACAAACAGGCCAAGGCCGCACAGCAATAAAACCATCAGCACCACAAGGCCAACGTGCTGCACGGTGCGCAGGCGCTTTTTCTTTTTCGCCTCCGCCCGGAATTCGCGATATGTGGACAATCTATCATCTCCGATGCTCCCCGCCGGGCACAGCCTGTGCGGGGGCAGTGTTTTCTGTTTCTATGATACAGCAGATACCCCAAAACCGCAACAGGCAGCGCGGTAAATACTAAGGGGCTTTAGCCGGTGATGGCCTCGCGCACGGCGGCAAAGGCAGGCATCGTACTGTACAAATGCTGCGCCACCACTTCCATCAGCAGATAATCTTCTTCTGAGTCGATATCCAAAATTGCGGTGTCGAACATCTCGTAAATATCACACTTGCCGTCCCACAGAATACCTGTTTTATTGTTTGCCAAAAAATCGCGCGCAAACACATAAATGCTGGCATTGAGGTCGTACACTGCAGGGGCCTGCTGGCGGGCGGTAAATGGGCTTTCGATCACCTTTTCAACGTGGTCACCCACCGCTTTGACCATGTTGAAATACGGGTTGCGCCGCGCCGGTGCCGCACTGAACACAAGGTCAAGGTCTGCCCGTTGTTCTTTTTTGGCAAAGGCCGCCGCCACATCGTCCTCACGGCGCAGGGGGCTGGTGATATCAAGGTCGATCAGCGCGTCATACGCTGCGCCGGTGCGCTGCTCCATCGTGGCAAGGGTCTGCTGAAACACGGCCATTTTGGGCACGGTGTCACCGCCGAGCTCCGCGGGGCGCTGCACCAAATGCACGCCGGGGTATTTTTCTGCCACCAGCGCCTGTAATTCAGGCGAATCAGTATTCAGCGCCACATCCACCGCAAGGTCGGGCCGCTGTTTGGCAAACAACGCGGCGGCTGCCAGCGTATAATACACCAGCGGCTTGCCGCAAAACACCTTTAAATTTTTGTTTTTAAACCCTTTGCTGCCCGCGCGGCCGCAAACGGTAATCAGCACTCTTTTCATGCGGTTTCCCCCTTAAAGCTGTGTGCTTTGGCCCAGCGTCAGTTGCAGCACCCGCAGTGCCATTTCGGGCGGGTTGGGGCTGGCGGGCGCTTTGCCCAGTGCATAATCCAAAAACGCATCCATTTCGCGCAAGTAGCGCTTGTTCACTTCTTCTTCGCAGTGCAGCACGGCCCCGCCGGGCAGGGTCAATGTGCCCGCGCCAAAATCGGCCGTCACTGTGCCGTCTTTCAAAAAGAACTCGGCTGTGCGCCGGTAGGTGCGGCCAAAATAATCTAAATGCACTTCGGCCAGCATCGATGCATACCGCGCAATGTACACGGATAAATCGTCGCTGTCGAGCTCTAACTCAGAATAAGTGCCTTTTAAGTTAAAGCTTTCCAGCGGGAAGCCGAACAGATCGACTAAATAGTCCCACTCGTGGATGAGGTCGATGGTCACGCCGCCGCCCATGTCGCGGTGGGCAGAATACACAGTGCGGTAATCCACCCCGGCCCGCCAGTCCGGCAGATAACTGGAGCACAGCACCCTTGCCGAATACACCCGCTGGCCCGCCAGCGCGTCTTTTAGCGCAAGGTAGGTGGCACAGTAGCGCATGGGGGATGCCACCTGTGCCTTTTTGCCGGCAAGGCCCGCATCGGCCAGCGCATAACTGCCATCCTCAAAAATCGGCTTTTCAATAAACAGGCAGCCCGCGTGGGGCGCAAGGGCCTGAATGGCTTTAAAATGCAAATGGGTGGGGTTTGTGATGAACAGCAGGTCGTAAGGCTCTTCGCCCGACACATCGGTGAGCTGCCGGTGCAGCAGTGCAGCAGTGGCAGGCGGCAGTTCGCGCGCAGAAGAGCGCAGCGCGTCCACCTCTAATGGGATGCCGCGCTGCCCACAGCAGGCATACAAATTTTTGAGATGCCTTGTGCCAATTGACCCAAGACCCACAAACAGCACCCTCATTGGCCGGCGCTCCTCTCAATGCGGTCGATCAGCTGCAAGGTATCGCGGTCCTCTGCAAAACCATAGCGCGCCGTTTTTTCGCCGCGCAGGCAGCACAAAAACTCCGCCAGCTCATCGACGTATGCATTTTCCACAATATTGTCGCTGTACCGCGCGTCCTGCTCTACCGTTTGGTAGGTCGTGACAGGGGCCAGCTCTTTAGTGGCGGCATCAAACTCAAACAGGCTGCGGGGGTTACCCTCCCACAGCAGCTGCATACCCTCGCCAAACGCTTCAAACCGGCGCACGGCGCGCGGGCAGACGATGTCCACCGCCAGCTGGCCGCGGGTGCCGTTTGCGTGGGTCAGCGTCACAAGGTAGCGGTCTGGGTAGGGCAGGCCCAGCGTTGTCAGCGTATCGGCCACCGCATGCACCTGTTGCACCGGGCCAAACGCATCCAATAGCCAAGGCAGCTCAATGCCAAAAATTTCGCGGCAGCCGCCCGTGCGGGCATCGCCGACAAAAAAGTTTTTGTAGTTTTCCCACGGGTGCCAGTCTGGCAGGTACTGGCCAATGTGGTAAATGTAGCTCACCGGGCCCGCAAAATTTTTGACGCGGGAGGCAATGTACTGCGTTTCGCCACGGTACAGCATCGTGCTGGACAAAAACAGCAAAACGCCCTTTTCGTTTGCCTTGCGCAGGTTGTCGTCGTACCCGTCCTGCACTAAATTCAGCTCGGTAAACACCGCAATGCCCGCATCCAGCAGGCTGCCGATCACCGCGGCGTGTGACAGCGGCGCGGTGCACACCAGTGCCGCGTCGAACTTGTTTGCGGCTACCGCGGCGTCAATGCTTTCATACGCGGTGATGCCAAGGCCCTGCGCCTCTTCACGGCGCTGGGCGCTGAAATCCACTCCGCAGATCTCGGCGCCGGGGGCGACGCCCGCCAGCAGCCGCGCACGGCGCTTGCCCATGCTGCCAAGGCCCACAATTAAAAATTTCATTGCTCTGCCCTCTTCACTCTTCGTCATGCTTGTGTTGGTCACACCCGGCACAGCCCGGCGCGTCGTAAAATGCCTTTGGTTTTTTGGCAAGGTCGCTGCCCAAAAACGCACCCAACAGCGCCACAATGCGCCCACTGGTGTCGCCGCCGTTGTACGGACTGTTGGTGGCATGGCAGCGTGCGGCAAATGCGGGCGAAAGCGCAATGCGCAGCGCCCTTGTCACATCCTGCACGGTGGGCTGGCAGTCTAAAATAGATTCGCACCGCAGGCGGCCCTTTTGCCGGTCGCCAATGTTGACGGTGGGCTTTTGCAGGCTGGGGGCTTCTACCACGCCGGAGGACGAATTGCCCGCCACCGCCGCGCAGTGCGACAGCGCGGACAGATACCCCAGTGCGCCCATGGAGCTATACACAACGGCATTGCCGCGCGTTTTGGCAAAAGCCTCAATCGCCTCGTTGATCTCGTCGCCGCCCGCATCCGCATTCGATTTGGTGAACACCAGCCCCACGTCGGGGAACTGCGTTAGCGCGCCCAGCAGTACCTTGGTTTCGGCCAGCGGGTCGTCGCTCAACGTTGCGGGGTGGCAGGTGATCAATAAATAAGGCTTTGTAAAATCAAACCCAAATTTTTCGTTTAACTGCTGCGTACTCAGCAGCGGCATCGTGCGGATATTTTCGTCCCCAAGGCCGCCCACATTAAACACCCGCGGCGGCTCTTCGCCCATGCGGATGACCCGCGCGGCGTACTGCGCGCAGGAGGTAAAATGCAACGATGCCATTTTGGTGACGGAGTGGCGAAAAAATTCATCCGCCGCACCCAGCGTCACATCGCCGCCGCTGATATGCGCCAGCGGGATGCGCAGCACCGCCGCCGCCGTGGCCGCAGCAAAAATTTCGTACCGGTCACCCAGCACCAGCACGCAGTCGGGCGGGTCGGCACTGAAATAAGCCGCAAACAGCGCCACCGCTTCGCCGATGGTCTGGCAGGTACCCAGCGGGGTGGACGGGTAATTTAAAATGGGAATGCGCGCGGCAATGGGCAGGCCGTCGGCCTCAATTTCGCTCACCGTATTGCCGTGCCTGGCCGAAAGGTGCGCCCCGGTGACCACCAGTTGCAGCGACAGCTCGTCGCTTGCCAGCAGCTTTGTGCACACCGGGCGCAGCAGCCCGTATTCGGCACGGGTGCCGGTGACGACCGCGACCCGCTTTTTTTCACCCGCCGCCATTACAGTTCCACCCTTTCGTCCTCGCCAAAAGCGCGCTTTGCCGTTTGCCCCAGCACTTCGTACCAGCGCATCGGCGAAATGCCGTCGCCCGGCCGTTTGACGGTCAGGTTGTCGGCGGTGAACACTTCACCCGCCGCAATGTCCCGCGCGGCCACAATGCTTTTGCGGGCAACGGCAATGTTTTTGCGCTCCGACTCGCTGACTTCTTTGTGCCCGCTGCCCAGCATGCGCTCGGTGCGGCGCACGGCGCACACCATCTCCATCAATTCAGACGGCGACAGGCTGGCCTTGTGGTCGGGGCCGGACATGTTTTTGTCCAGCGTAAAATGCTTTTCGATCACCACCGCGCCCAGTGCCACCGCCGCAATGTCGGCTTCGATGCCGAGCGTGTGATCAGAATAGCCCACCGGGCAGCCAAAGCGCTCGCGGATATCCAGCATTGCTTTTAAATTGGCATCCTTGGCCGGGGTGGGGTATTCGGTGTTGCAGTGCAGCACCGTCACTTCGCCGGCGCCCCCGTGGCGCAGCACCTGCAATGCGGCTTCAATTTCAGCCGGCTCGCTCATGCCGGTCGAAAGCAACACCGGCTTGCCACAGGCGGCAATGCGCTCAAGGTAAGGCAGATTGGTGATCTCGCCCGACGGTATTTTGAACATCGGCAAGTTTAGCGAAGCCAAAAAATCCACACTGGGCAAATCAAACGCCGCAGACAGATACTGAATACCGATGCTCTCACAATAGTCTTTCAATTCGCGGTGCTGTGCAAACCCAAAATGGATGCGCCGCACCATGTCCAACTGGCTTTCGCCGTCGCCGGTCTGCTCTTTTTGGTAGTCGGCTTTCTGCGCAAATTTACTGATGACCAGCTCCGGCACGGCCGTCTGGTATTTTACAATGTCGGCCCCGGCATTTTTGGCCACGACCGCCATTTTTTTTGCAAGGCCCAAATCCCCGTTGTGGTTCACCCCGGCCTCTGCAATAATCAGTGTTTTCAACGCTGTACGCCCCCTGTCTATTTTGTGCGGGCGGGGCCCGCAAAAAGTCAGATGTTCTGCTCTTCCATCTTCCGGCGCATGTTTTCCAGCTCTTCCAGCTGGCCCATATCCATCCAGCTGCTCTCGCTCACCGGATACACGCCCACCTTTTCACCCGCGTGGCGGTACCGCTCCATAATATCGGGGAAGCCCACGGCCTCGCCCTCACGCAGCTCGTCGATCACCCGCGGCTCTACCACATACACCCCGGTGTTGGTCAAAAAGTTCATCTCGGGCTTTTCGGTCACATCTTTAATCTCGCCCTCACTGCCCAGCTCGATGACGCCGTAGGGGATGGTGAGGTGTTTAAACGCGCAGACCATTGTAATCAGGTTGCCGTTTTTCTGGTGAAAGTCGTACAAATCACCAAAGTCGGCGTCGATCAACACGTCACAGTTGGTCAAAAAGAAGGTCGATGTGATCTGCCCTTTCAGCAGCGACAGCCCGCCCCCGGTGCCCAGCGGCTTATCCTCATCCGCATAGCGCACAAGGTAATCTTTTTCGATGTCGTTGAAATAGCTTTTGATCATGCTTTTTTTGTAATTGACCACCATTGTAAAATCGTAACAGCCAAAGTTTTTAAACCGGTTGATGATGTGCTCGACAATCGGCAGTTCCCCCACCGGGATGAGCGGCTTTGGCAAAATTTTAGTGTAGGGGTATAGCCTTGTGCCAAGGCCGCCCGCCATAATGACGACCGGCAGGTTTGCTTTTTTATGGGTGTCGATGTCAAGGTCGCCCTCAAAAATAACATCGATGATGGTGCCCTGCCGGCTGAGCACCGGCAACGCGTCGATGGAGTATTGCAGCAGCAGTTTTTTGGCGCTGCCGCGCTGTTCTGCCGTGATGGATTTGGGGCTGTAATTCGCCATGCTGCTGACCGGCCCGCACAGCGAGCCGCCGCGCAGGATATACCGGCGGATGTCGCTGTCGGTCACCACCGCCTCCAGCCGCCCCTCCGGCGCAACAAACAAGATGCGGTGGCCGGTGATGTCCAGCCGGCGCATGGCCTCCAGCACACTTTTGTCCTCTTCAATCAGCAGTTCATCCAATTTCAATGCAAACTCCCCTTCCGGTGCGATACCGTATTACAGTGCAAGCAGCGCCGCAATCACACGGTCGGCATCCTGCAGTGTCAGGTTGGTGCTGCAGGGCAGGTTGACGATTTTTGCGCGGTAGTCCTGTGCTTTGGCAAGGCCAAAGGCCTCATTGTGCAGGTAAGGTTTTTGCTCGTTGATCAGCGCCCACACCGGCCGGGTCTGTATTTTTTGGCCTGCCAGTTTGGCGATCACATCGTCGCGCACATGCCGCCCGTCCTCAAGGTACAGGCTGAAGAACCAGTGGTTTGTGCGAATACCGGCGCGGAACGGCAGAATGCGGTAGCCGTTTTTGCCGTCGAGGTGGCTGCGGTAATACTCGTACAGTTCTGTTTTATGGGCAATAAAACCCTCCAGCTGTTCCAGCTGTGCAAGGCCCATGGCCGCCTGCACATTGGTCAGTCGGTAGTTATACCCCACTTCGCCGTGCACAAATTGCAACAGGTCGTCTTTTGCCTGCGTAGAGAGATATTTTGCATGCTCCGCCCAGCCCGGCTGGTTGGACACCAGCATACCGCCCGCGCCGGTGGTGATAATTTTGTTGCCGTTGAAGCTGTATGCCGCAACGTCGCCCATGGTGCCCGCCATTTTGCCTTTCAGCGAGCCCTCGGTATAATAAGTGCCCACCGCTTCGGTGGCGTCTTCGATCAAAATCAGGTGGTACTTTGCCGCAAGGGCTAAAAACGCGGGCATGTCGGCCATATTGCCAAACACATGCACCACAACAATGGCCCGTACCGGGGCCCCACTGGTTTTATTATAGCACACCTCTCCGCGCATCTCGCAGCGGGTCGTAAGAAACTCCTCTGTCGCCACGGGGTCCATGCAAAGAGTGTCGTCGCAGCCGATAAACACGGGCTGCGCGCCGACATAACGAATGGGGTTGACGGCCGCAATAAAGGTGAGTGCCGGGGCCAGTACTTCGTCCCCTGCGCCAAGGCCCGCCACCATATTGGCAAGGTGCAGCCCAGAGCTGCCACTATTGCAGGCCACTGCCGTAGGCATGCCCACATAGGCGGCAAACTTTTCTTCAAAGTTGCCCACCAGGCTGCCGCCGGTGGAGACCCATTCGCTGACGACCGCGTCGTTGACATATTCCTTTTCGTGCCCCGCAAAGTTGGGGACGGAAAGGGGGATGAATTTTTCTTCCATTGTTATTTCCCTCCAAGCTGGCGCCCGCCGCGCTTTTTCAACAACACAAAGCTCTCGGTCACGCATTTTATCACGCCGGCTAAAAGCGCGGGTACCACAAGCTGGCACAGCGCCCAAACCCGTGTGGGTGCAAAATAAGAGGCAAGGCCGCGCGTGGGGTTGAGTACCGCCCCATCCATTTTAAACTGAACGTTGGTATAAATACCGGGGTCCAGCCGCATCCCATAAATTTTACCGTGCGGCAATGTAAAAGTATAACTGCCGTCTGCCTCTAAATGGGGCCACACGCGGTAGTTTGCGTCGTACTCCTCCATATCGGGGCGCGGCAGGTAAAACAGGCAAAATTCACCCGGGTCGCGGTTTAAAAATTCTACTTTCACCTGCACGGTGCGCAGGTACTGCGGGCAGTTTTTTAGTAGCATGCGCGGGTCGTACGACGTGCTGACCAGCGTGCCATCGGGCTGCTGTTCCACATCGACCCAGTCAAAATCCGCCGCCGTGATCTCGCTCGTCACTACGTTGCCAAGCGCCCGCTGCATGCGGTCCTCTGCAAAGCCAAACAGCGCCACGGCAAGGCTGCCCACAAAAAACGCGACATAACACAGCGCCAATAAGCGCCGGTCACTTTTTAAAAGGCCCGTTATCTTTTTCACCCGGCGCTCACCCCCGTTTCTATGGGTACAAAGCGCATGGCCTGCCCCGTGCCCTCAACGCGGTATAGTTCGCTGCCGCCTGCCAGCCCGTCGGTAAACAGCGCGCCGTAATTCTGGCGAAACGCATCGTCCGCATTATCCACATAAAGGGCGGTGCACCCGCTGGCCTGCAAATAGTCGCAGAGCACTGCGGGGGTCAGCGTCACATCGGGCGACGTAAAATAATCCACCTGCTGCGGGGTGAAAAAGACTGGCACCCGCAGTTGATTGAACTGGGTGGCAGGGTCCAGCGTGCCGCCGCCAAGGCTGTAATCCAGCGTAATTTCAGGGTAAAAATCGTAGTAATTCACAAACCAGCCCTTGCCGTCGTCCCCTTGGTTGATGTAAAACACCCGCTCGCCCTCATGCAGCTCGCTTTTCAGCTGCTGCACATGGGCCACCGCCTCGCGGCGGGGGGCAAAATAGCTGTCGGGGTAATCCAGCACCGAAAGTTGCGGGCGGATCATGCCCGCCGTGCGCAGCACCAGCACCACCGCAAGGGCAGGCAGCACCAGTGAAACCAGCGGCACCGGTAGCGGGCGAAGCAGCGAAAGGCCCAAAACCGCCACCACCGCGGCCACACCGGCGGCAAGGATCAATAATTGCAATTTGTAGGACACAGCGTCCTCTGCCTGCCACCGGGCAACACTGGGTAGCAAAAACGCCGCCAGCAGCACATAGGGCACGGCAAACAGCGCGCCCTGCCACACCGCGGTGCGCACCGGCACTTTTGCAGCCACACGGTCGGCAAGGCTGCGCGCCAGCACTGCCAGCGCCGCCACCACCCAGCCGATGTAGTAGGGGTAGATGTACCGGTTATAGTTGCTAAGCGATGCTGCTTCAACATCTTTAAATACATACACGTAAGTAAACCCGGTAAATACGTAAAACGCCACAAAGCCCAAAAATGATAAAATGGCAAACCACGCGGCTGTCTTTTTTTGGCGGGCACTGCCGATGTAATAGGCCACGGCAAGCACGGTGAGCACCAGCACCGCAACGGCGAGGCCGCTGCCGATCATCGTGAGGCGGGTCGTAAAAAACGCCTTGACCATGTTGCCCATCACATTGACAAACTTTTCGCTGCGGGTGGGGCCCACCAGCTCAACGAGGCCTGTGGTGACCATTTGCACCATGCCCATGTTGCCGCTGCCGCCGATGTCAAACCGGCTGACGCCCAGCACGGCGCCCATGTGCGCCGCCCAGCCCAAAAAGGCCGCCACCGGCATGGCCACCAGCACCGCGCACCAGCAAAGTTTTGCCACAAGGCCGCGCAGTTTGGCAAACACCACTTCGCCGTTTTGTATAAACAATAAGTCAAAGCACACGAGCGCCGCGGCGATCAGGCAAAGGGCAAAGCCCATGTCTTTTGAAATGCTTTCTGCCGTCACCGCAAAGGCGGTGGCAAGCAGCACGGCGGGGGTCTTTTTTTCGGCGGCAAAATACACCGCCAGTGCCGCGCCAAACAGCACGCCCATCGGGATGTCGGCGTAAGAGCTCATATAAATTTGCTGCACATAAATGCTGTGGTTATACACCGTCAGCACAAACGGGGTCAGCGCCAGCACCACCGCCATCGGGGCGGCAGGGGCCCAGTCGCGCCGACGAAATGCCGACAGCGCCGCGGCAAACCCGGCGAGCATTAGCAGGTCGTAGGCGACAAACACTTTCCATGGGGCAAACACCATGCCCAAAAACTGAAACGCATAGTCCAGCATAATCAGGCCCGGCACATAGGTCGTGACCCTCATTTCGCCGGGCTGGAAGGTATACAGGTGGCCGGTCGTTTTGACCACCTTTGCCGCAATGCCCCAAAAGCTGAATTCGTCCCATTCCATAAACAGGGGCTGGCGAACGGCAAACAGCACCAGCACCAAAAGCCCTGCCACCAAGAAAAACACAAAGCCGGGGTCCAGCAGGGTGCTAAGGCGCAGGCTGCCGCGCCGCAAAAACAGCAGCACAGCGGCGGCAAGCGCCGCGGCAAACCACAGCAAACCACCGACAAATAAAAGGTCAAAGCACCCAAAGATGCTGTACCACACCATCGTGCCGCACAGCACCAGCAGCGGTGCCGCACCGGCGGGCAGGCTGGTAAAGTAAGCCACAAACCCGCACAGCGCCAGCAGCGCTAAAAAGGTGATGAAAATTTCAATAAAAGCAACCAACAGGCAATCCCCCAAAAAGCCCCTGCCGATGCGGGGCCCGCAATCTTTGCCGCACCGGTAAGGGCGGCGGCCGCCCTGTTACGGGCCGATGTAATACGACTGAAACAGCAGCAGCGCCGACAGCAGCGCATAGCAAAATGCAAGGTGCAGCATGCGCCACGCAGGCGGCGTTTTTTGCGGCAGCACTTCGCGCAGATATTGCAGCGCCATCGTGCGGCCGATCAAAATAGCCGCCAGCACCAGCAGCAAGAAAAACGCCCCCAGCAGGTACCGGCTTTGCACGCCGTTGATCTCCGGCAACGAAAACGGGGTGCTGGTCAGGTACATGCCGGCATAGGTAAACGCGTACAGCAAAAAGGCAGAAAGCCCTGCCACCCAGCCGGTGCGCCGCTCTTCGCGCGCACCCTCCAGCGCCGACAGCGCGGCCGAAAACAGCAGCACCAGCGGGGTAAAGTAATTGATAAACGGCACCACCATGTCCATCCATCCAAACGTGCCGGTAGAAAACAGGTTGGCCTTGTCGCGGTAAAGCGAGTACAAAAACACCGCAAAGTAGCGCGGCGGGTTTGAAAACATAAATTTCAGCTGGTCGGCCGGGCGCACGCCGGAATCCGCATAGGGCAGCGCGCCGTAATTACTTGCAAAGCTTGTGTACATGCTCAGCAGCAGATAAATGACCCCCGCCCCCACAAGACACACCGCCACCAGAATCCACCGCTGTTTTGCGGGGGTAATGCGCCGGTTTTTAAGGCGCTTTTCTTCAAACGGAATCAGCGCCACCAGCGGCAGCAGGGCCAGCGGCGTATATTTGGCAAACACGATCAGCCCAAAGCTGACCGCCAGCGCCGCCGCTTTGCCGCGGGAAAGCGTGCCGCCAAAGCAAAAGGCGATAAACAGCCATGTCAGCCCCAGCAGCATGCCGTCGGCACTACACGAAGCCGCGGTAAACAGCGCAATGGGCGAAATGGCAAGCGCGATTAGAATGGGCAAAAAGCGCTTCATCACCCGCAGGGCAAAATAGCACAGCACCGCATACCCCAAAAGGTTACCAATGCGCGCCGCATACATCGCTGCCATCGCGCCGCCGCCCAGCACCCGCGCCAGCGCGACCAAGGGTGCCTGCGTGACGTAGGGCACCACCTGCTGTACCAAGGTAGCGGCCCCCGGTATGGTTTCACCTTCGGCCGGGCCTGCAAAATACCGGCGAAACCCGTCGGCCATCGTGCCTTGCCCGGTGCCGATGATGGCACTGTTGTAATACCCGGGGAAGCGCGCTACCAGCAAATCCACATCGTCCGGGTAATCCTCCTGCTGGTCAAAGGCAAAATTGCCGCTGCCCAGAGAATAAGCGCGCAAAAAGTGCATCGTCTCATCCGGCGCCTGCAACGGTGGGTTTGCAAACACAAAGCACAGCCCTGCCAGCAAGATCAGCAGGGATGCTTTCAGCGCAAGGTTTTGCTTTACAAAGTGCGCAATCAAAAATACCAGCAGATACACTGCTGAAAACCCGCCGCACGCCACCCCTGTGGCGACCCACGGCGAAAGGTCGGCAAAGCCGTAAGCCACACGCCAGTAATAGACGACCCCCACCCCGCAAAACAGGATGAACAGATAGCCCAAAAGCCAGCGCACGCCAGACTTTGCAAAGAGGCTTTTCAGTTTCTCCACCGTTTTTTCCATGCGTCTCTCCCAATTCACTTGTTCTGCCAACACAACGAACCAAAGGCGCTAAATCTTACAGATTATAGGCATCTACTTTATATTCACCAAGGTGGCCGCGCAACCATTCCACCGTTGCAGCAAGGCCCTGCTCAAATGTGTAGGCAGGCGCCCAGCTGGTCAGCTGGCGCAGGCGGGTCGCGTCACCAAGCAGGCGCTCGACCTCACTTTTTTCGGGCCGCAGCCGCTGCTGTTCACACACGACCTTTGCCTGCGGGTTGATCTGGCGGATCAGTTCGTCCGCCAGCTGGCCGATCGAGATTTCGCGCCCGGTGGCAATATTCAGCTCTTGCCCAATGGCTTTTTCACAATCCGCAATGGCCATAAACCCTGCGGCAGTGTCTTTGACAAAGTTAAAGTCGCGCGTTGCGGTGAGGTTGCCAAGGTGAATTTCGGTGCGCCCGGCAAGCAGTTGCGTGATGATGGTGGGGATGACCGCACGGGCCGACTGGCGCGGGCCGTAGGTGTTGAACGGCCGCACGATGGACACCGGCAAGTCAAAGCTGCGATAAAAGCTTTCTGCCAGGCGGTCGGCACCAATTTTAGTTGCCGAATACGGGCTTTGGCCCTGATACGGGTGCTTTTCGTCAATGGGCACATACTGCGCGGTGCCGTAAACCTCGCTGGTAGAGGTGATCATGACCCGCTGGGTGCCCAGCTGGCGCGCCGCCTGCAACACATTTAACGTACCTTTTATATTGGTATCGACATAGCTGTCGGGCGAATAATAGCTGAACGGGATGGCGATCAGCGCGGCAAGGTGGTACACCCGCTGCTGGCCCTCCATTGCGGTGCGAACGCCGTTCGGGTCCCGCACATCCCCCATAAAAATGTCGATTTCACTGCGAATTTCGGGCGGCAGGGTGTCGACCCAGCCACAGGAGTTGAACGAATTATAAAGGCAAAACGCCCGTACCTTTTCACCGCTTTTGACCAGTTCTTCCACAAGGTGGCTGCCAATAAAACCATCGGCGCCGGTGACCATGACCGTGTGGGACATGCTGATTCCCCTCTCTGAACCCCGCTTTGCAGGCGGGGTTTTTCGTAGAATTGTCGATACAAACAAGTGAAATAAGTATACTATAAAACCCTTTCAATAGCAATAAAAGCATTTTGTGATACCGTTAAAAAAAGCGTGTGTGCGCCCCCTCCTGCGCGCTTTACAAAGGGGCACGCTTCTTTTATAATGGGGTAAGATTCAAAGCCGAGGCGCCGCACCGGCTTTTTTTGAAGGGAGTTCTCTCATGTATTTTACCTCTGCGGGCTTTGCGCTGTTTTTGCCCTGCGTTGCGCTTTGCTATTATGCTGTGCCCCGGCGCTGGCAAAATGCCGTGCTGCTGCTGGCAAGCTGCGTTTTTTACAGCTTTAACCTTGGCGGCTCGGTGGTACCGGCACTGGCCCTTGCGGCAAATGTGGTGTTTACCTATGGCCTTGCGCGCGCGATTGAACACGCACAGGGGGCCGCCAAAAAGCGGCTGGCAGCGCTGGCAGTCGCCGCCTGTGTGGCGGTGCTGGTCGTGTTTAAATACTATAACGCCTTTGTGCCCACCGTGCTGGGCCTGACAAGCTTTGCGCGCCTTGCGCTGCCCATCGGCATCAGCTTTTACACGTTTGCCACCATCAGTTATCTGGTGGATGTCGCCCGCGGCGAACTGGCCGCCGAGACAAACTTCATCACCTATGCCGCTTTTGTGACCTTTTTTGGCACCATTGTCAGCGGGCCCATCTGCCGGGCAAAGGCCATACTGCCGCAGCTGCATACCCGGCGCAACTGGGACACTCAGCGCACGGTAGACGCGCTGCGCCTTGTGCTGGTAGGCCTGTTTAAATGGGTGGCGGTTGCAAACGTGCTGGGCCTTTACGTCAACCAAATCTACAACAACCTTGCCGCATATCAGGGCCTGACGCTGATTTTTGCCGCGGTGCTGTACGCGCTGGAGCTGTACTTTGAATTTTCGGGCTACTCTGACATTGCCCGTGGCATTGGGCTGCTTTTGGGCCTTTCGATCCCCGTCAACTTTAAAACGCCATATTTTGCGACAAACTTTTCCGGCTTTTGGAATCGCTGGCACATCACACTTTCAAACTGGCTGCAAGACTATATTTTTATGCCACTGGTGTGGGGGCGCTGGCCCAGCCACCTGCCGGTCATCGGCAAAAAGCTGCAAGACCCGCCCATAATCTCCAGCGTGGCCATTGTGTTTTTCCTCAGCGGCCTGTGGCATGGCAACACCCTGCCGTTTGTGGTGTGGGGCTGTTTGCAGGCGGCTTTTCGCGTGGGCGAAGAGCTGCTGCACCGCTATTACCGCAAACCGAAAAAGCGGCCCTCTGTGCCGCTGCGCATCTTTAAAACGGCAGCCGTGTTTGTGCTGTGGTCGGCCAGCCTTGTCTTTTTCCGCGTGGGGCTGCTGGCGGGCGGCACGGTGGGCGATGCTTTTAGCGCGCTGGGGCGGCAGTTTACCGGCTGGAGCCTTAGCCGCTTTGCCACCGAGACCGTTGCCGCCGTGCAGGCGGGCTTTTACACGAAACCCATCATGGTGGCGTTTTACTTTGCGTTTCTCGCCGCCGTGCTTACCATCGCCTTTGTGGCCGACTGGCGGCAGTGCTTTGTACATAGAGACCAGCCCATCGACACCCGCATTGCGCTGCCGCGCCCCGCGGCGCGCTGGCTGGTGTATTACCTGTTGATCGGCTGTATTTTAGTGGGCACCATTATGCAAAGCGGCGGGTTTGGCACCGTCAGCTTTGCCTATGCCGGGTTTTAGGGGGGCAATGATGAAAAAACTGATTGCAAAATTTGCCCTTGCACTGGTGCCCGTGCTGCTTTGGGGCGCCTTGTTTGTGGCATTTGAACCAAACAACTATTTTGGCCTGCGCCCCGGCACTGCCGGCAACGCGCCGATTGCGCGGCTGCGGGCATTTGCACAAGACCCGCAGCCCAACATTATTTTGGGTGACAGCCGCATGGCCCATTTTGACATGGCGCTGGTGGATGAAGTATCGGACGAGCGCTGGGCTAACGTGTCTTACGGCGGCGCCAGCTTGGAAGAGAGCATTGACGAGTTTTATTACCTGTACCAAACGTACCCCGGCCTTAAAAAGGTGGTGCTGGGGGTGTCGTTTTATACGCTGAACACAAACTACCGCACTGCCAACCGCATGGCGACGATTGAGACCCAGCTAAAAAACCCCGCCGCCTATGTGTTTAACCTCGAATACAACATCAACACGCTCACCGCCCTCAGCGACCGGCTGGCAAACCGGCCGGACGTGGAGGAGACCGCCGAGCACACCGCGGTCGAGTATACCGAAAATGGCGTGACATTGCCGTTTCGGTGCGGGCTGATTGACTATGCGGCCACCCTGTATGCCAACTGCGCCGCAAGCGGCACTCTGCCCGCGGCCAGCTATGACGCAAACGGCACGCTGGCGAATGCTGCGGCACTGGCCGCTGCCATGCAAAGCGTCACCCCGGCCAGCAGCAAATTTGCCATCAACGAAACCGCGCTGCAAAGCCTGCTGCAAATGGCGGCTTTTTGCCGCGACAACGGCGTTGAACTGACACTGGTGCTGCCCCCGATGCAGCAAAGCGTGCGTGAACTGGTGTGTGCGCCGCTTGGCATTGATACTGCCGTGCAGCCCGCGTTGCAGGCCCTTGCTGGCAGCGGGGCCGCCGTGCTGGATTACGAGTGGGCAAACGACCCCGCCTACCCCGACACCGCCTATTACGACGGTTTTCATTTAGACACCGTGCACGGCCTGCCGCTTTGGACCCGCACCTTATTTACGGAGGTGGGCTGATGGCGCTTGACTTTTTGATTTTGTACGAGCATGTGGTGCGGGAGTACGAAAGCCTGCTGCTGTTGCAGACCGAGCTGCGCCGCCGCGGGTATTCGGCTGAAATTCGCCAGTTGCTTGACCGCAAAAAGCTGCGGTATTTCAGCTGGAAAAAGCCCAAGGTGCTCGTTTCCAGCAATTTATACGACAACGAGGGGCTGAACAGCCACGTCTATAATAATGTGGGCCGCTGCGACAAGGTGGTCAACCTGCACTGGGAACAGATGCTGTCCGACACGCAGGAGGCAGAGCCCTGGTTCAATTTTTCGGGCAACGCCAAAAAGTGCGTGCAAACCTGTTGGGGCGAGCGCACCCGCCAGCGGCTGATCGACCACGGGGTGCCCGCAAAAAACGCCGTGGTGACCGGCGCGCTGATGATGGACTTTTTGCGGCCGGAATTTGCCGGTTACTTTAAAACCAAACAGCAGCTTTGCCGCGAGTTTGGCTTAAACCCGGGCCAAAAACTGCTGCTGTATATCTCCAGTTTCGGCTATGCGTCGATGGATGACAAAGAGGTGCAGGAGCTTTCGCAGATGGCCGGGCAGGACTTTACCGATTTTGCGCGGGTGAACCGCGAGTCGATGGCGGCGACGCTGGATTGGTTTGACCGCTACCTGACCCGGCACCCGGACGTGCAACTGGTCTACCGGCGCCACCCGTCGGAGTGGAACAGCCCCGCCCTTTTAGATCTGGCAAAAAAGCACGCCAATTTCCACGTCATTTTTGAGTATTCGGTGCGGCAGTGGATCGTTGCGGCCGACGACATTCTGATTTGGATGAGCACCGCGATCGCCGAGGTGTATTTTGCGCAAAAGGGCTGCCACGTGGTGCGCCCGCAGCCCATCCCGCACGAGTTTGACCCGGTGATCTACCAAGGTGCCGCGGCGCTGACCAGCTATGAAGCGCTGGAAGAGGCATTAGCGGCCCCGCACGGCAGCTTCCCCATTGCAAAAGAGGTGATCGAGGGGTATTTTGACCCCGCGCCGCAGCCCGCCTACCTGCGCATGGCCGATTTGTTGGAGCAGGTGCTGCGCGAAGCCCCGCGCGACCACCCGTTTGACAGCGAGTTTAAGCCGCATTTTAACTGGCTGAAATTTTTTGCGCTGCTGGGCGTGCACGGCATGGACGCCTTGCACCTTGACCCCGCAAAATTTCACCGCATCTGCCCGCCATTTGCGCGCTTTGCGGGCCGCATTTACGGGTATATTCAAAAAGCAAAGGTCAAAAAAACAGACATTCGCCGCTGGCAGGCGGAGATTGACCGCTGCCTTGCACAAAAATAAAAATTGTGCGCGATGCGCCGCAGATAAAAAAGGAGGTTGCAACACCGGCAGCCTCTTTTCATTTGTACTTTGTACCGGTATAATAGAAGAAAGCTGAAACAAAACAGTCGCGGCCTTGCCGCGCCGGGAGGACAACACATGAAATACTGTACCAAATGTACGATGCCGGATACGCGCCCGGGCATCACGTTCGACGCGCAGGGGGTCTGCTCTGCCTGCCGCCATTATGAGCACCGCAAAGACGTCAATTGGGACGCCCGCTGGCACGAGTTTGAAGCGATGTGTGACAAATACCGCGGCTGCAACGGCCCCGGCGGGTACGACTGTGCTGTGGCGGTATCCGGCGGCAAAGACAGCCATTTTCAGGTGTACATGCTGAAAGAGGTCATGAAAATGAACCCGATTCTGTTCAGCGTGGAGGATAATTTCCCGATGACCGAAGCGGGCAAACACAACCTGCAAAACATCAGCGAGGAGTTTGGCTGCACCATTATTTCGTGCAAGCCCAACATCAAGGCGCAAAAAAAGCTGATGCGCGTGTTTTTTGAAAAATACGGCAAGCCCACCTGGTATGTGGACCGGCTGATCTATACTTTCCCGCTGCACATGGCGGCCAAGTTTAACACGCCGTTTTTATGCTACGGCGAAAACGTGTCGTTTGAATACGGCGGCTCTTCGGATGAAGAGACCTACTCCGCCAAGGGGCAGATCGAAAACGGCGTTGCCGTGGGCTTCCCGAAAGAAGAACTGCTGAGCTACGGCGTCAGCGAAAATGATTTGATGCTCACCGAAGCCCCCTCGGCGGACGAGCTGGCAAAGCTGGACCCGTTTTACATGAGCTACTTTATGCCGTGGAACAGCTTTAAAAATTACCAGCTTGCCAAGGCGCACGGCTTCCACGATTTGACCCACGAATGGGACCGCACCCACCACGCTGAAAACTTTGACCAGATCGACAGCCGGGCCTACCTTGTGCACTCGTGGCTGAAATACCCGAAATTCGGCCATGCCGCCGCTACCGATTACACCGCCCGCTACATCCGCTACGGGCTGATGACCCGCGAGGAGGCCATCCCTATCATCCGCGCGCGGGACGGTGCGCTGGACCCGCTTTGTGTGCATGATTTCTGCGAGTTCTGCGGCTACTCTGAAAGCGAGTTCTGGGCAATTTTGGACAAGTTTTATAACCGCGATATCTTTGAAAAAGACGAGTTTGGCCGCTGGGTGTTAAAACAACCCATTTGGGCATAACCCTTTACCCTGCCCTCAAAGCCCTGCGCGCCCCATGGCCGCAGGGCTTTTTTTGTGTGCCGGTTTTCAGATTGCGCTTTGCAACATGGCAGTCTATAATAAAAGAAAGCGCCATAGCCATAAGGCGCAAAGTAGCCCGGGCGCAGTTGCGCGGGAGGAGGAAATCAATGACAGGCAAACAGATCTGGGGTATTGCGGTGGCGGCGGTCGCCGTCTTGTTTGTGGGGCTGTTCGGCAGTGTCTATTCACAAGTAATACAGGACAGCGGCAGCGACGCCCTGTCCATGACCAACCATTTTGCGGTGATCAGCATCGTTGGTACGATCGAGAATAGCAGCGGTGACGAGCTGGGCCTCAACCAGCCCAGTTACCACCACAGCGCAACCGTGAATTATGTTAAGAATCTGCAATATGATAGTTCTAACACCGGTATTTTTCTGTATTTCAACACCGGGGGCGGCGGAGTGTACGAATCTGACGAGCTGTATCGCACACTGATGGATTACAAAGAGGCCACCGGGCGGCCCATCGTCGCATTTTTTGGCCCTACCGCAGCGAGCGGCGGGTATTATATTTCGATGGTAGCCGACCATATCTCCGCCGACCGCAACACGACGACCGGCTCGATCGGCGTCATTATGAGCTATACGAATGTCAAGGGCCTGTACGATAAGCTGGGCATTCATTCAGAATACATCACCAGCGGCAAAAACAAATCGATGGGCGCATCCGACCTTGACCTCACCGACGAGCAGAGGGCCATTTTTCAGGGTGTGGTAGACGAAGCGTATGCGCAGTTTGTGGGCATTGTGGCAAAAGGCCGGTCGATGGATGAAACCACGGTGCGCCAGCTTGCCGACGGGCGCATTTACACCGCAAAGCAGGCGCTGAGCCTTGGGCTGATTGATGAGATCGGCACCTATGACGATGCGATTGACGCATTTTCCAGCGAGACCGGCTCGCAGCCATATTACACCGATTTTTCAGATACAACGGTTTTTGACCGCCTGCTGGGCGCTGTTGCCAATGCGCTGCCCAAAAGCGACAGCCAGGTATTGCAGCAGTTAGCACAGAACGACCAAAGCGGGGTGCCTCTGTATGAATTACCAAACTGAGACCATTTACGCGGGGTTTTGGCGCCGGCTGGCCGCCTTTTGCATCGACGGCTTTTTGCTGTTGCTGCTGCTGATCCCACTGCGCTTTCTGCTTGGCTTTTTAGGGGTTTTGGGGCTGATGAACCGGCCGGTGTTTTTTGAGTTTACCACAGCGCAGCTTTGGGTGTTTGCGCTGCAACTGCTGTACTTTGCCGCCTTTACCGGCGCATTTGGTGCAACGCCGGGTAAAATGATCCTGCGCATGAAAGTAGTTTCTACCCGCACGGGCACCCTGCTGTGGCGCGATGCGATCTACCGCGAAACCGTTGGCCGGGTGATGAACCTGCTGTTATTGATTGGTTATATCATCGTGCCGTTTGACCACCAAAAACGCACGCTGGCAGACCGCTTTTGCGACACCCGCGTTTTGGCGACCCGCAAATACAAGCCTGCCGTCGGCTACCCGCCACAAAATATCAGTTACCCCCAGCAGGCAGCTGATGGGCTGGCCGCAATGCCGTTTGCCCCACAGTATGCAGCGCCGGTGCCTGCCACACCGCAGGGCGATGACGCCCCGCTATTTGGTGCCACCCCCACGGTGGGCCCCGCACCAGACCTTGGGCTTGCACCCCCGCCTGCGGACCCCATAAAAAGCGATGACCCCCCGGCAGACGGCCCAATTTTCCACTGATTTTGTGCACTTTATCCAGTTCTACCGGTACAAACCCAAACAAAGTTCTAAGTATTGTCCGTGTTGACAATACAATTTTGCGGTGTATAATGAAACCAACAATCAAACAAACAAAGGCGCAGAGGAGAAGAGTAAGTTTCTGCCGCTTTCACAGAGAGCCTTCATTTTGGTGCGAGAAGGTAAAGCGAAGGATGCTGAACATGGTCTCGGAGCTGCGCAGGCGAGCCGAAAGGTTAGCCTGCGACGGGTTCACCCGTTATTGTGACAGGCTATAAATGGCAGTTGCCGGAGTAGCCGCAGAGGCTTTGCAGCGCAAGCGCAAAGCAAACCAGGGTGGTAACACGTGAGCTTATGCTCTCGTCCTTGAAGTAATTCAAGGGCGAGGGCTTTTTTGTTGTCCATCACCAAAGGAGGAACGGCAGATGATTCAGATTGAAAACGTGACCAAGGTGTTTAAACCGGGGTCTGAAAACGAGGTCACCGCGCTGAACAACGTCAGCTTTACGATTGAAAACGGGGATATTTTCGGCATCATCGGCATGAGCGGCGCGGGCAAATCCACGTTGCTGCGCTGCCTTTCGATGCTGGAAAAACCCACAAGCGGCCGCATTTTGCAAGACGGTGTCGACCTTGCTTCGCTGCGGGGCAAGGCCCTGCTGGAGGCGCACCGCAAAACCGGCGTTGTATTTCAGGGTTACAACCTGCTGATGCAAAAATCGGTGCGGCAAAATATCGCGTTTCCGCTGAAACTGGCCCGTGCCTCCAAAGAGCAGGTGGCCACCCGCACCGACGAGCTGTTGCAGCTGGTTGGCCTGCAAGACAAAGCCGACGCCTACCCGGCACAGCTTTCGGGCGGGCAGCGCCAGCGGGTCGCCATTGCGCGTGCCCTTGCCACCAGCCCCGAAGTGCTGCTGTGTGACGAGCCCACCAGCGCACTGGACTCGCTGACCACAAAACAGATGCTGGCCCTGTTGCGGGACATCAACACCAAGCTCGGCGTCACCATCGTCATCATCACCCACGAGATCAACGTGGTGCGCGCCATCTGCAATAAAGTGGCGGTCATTGACGCCGCAAAATTTGCCGAAAGCGGCCGCACCGATGAAATATTCGACTCACCCAAAAGCAGCATTACCCGGCTGCTGCTGGGCACCGAAGGAGGGCAAAAACATGCTTGAAACGATACTCGGCTTAAAAGATGTTTTAATTGAGGGCACCTTTGACACCTTATATATGGTGTCGGTCTCCACGCTGTTTGCCTACCTGATCGGCCTGCCGCTGGGTGTGTTGCTGTTTACGACCGCCCGCGGCGGCATCCACGAAAACGCCACGGTCAACCGGGTGCTGGGCTGGGTGGTCAATATCGGGCGCAGCATCCCGTTCATCATCCTCATCGTCGCCCTTATCCCGTTCACCCGTCTGGTCGTTGGCAAGGCCATTGGCGCCACGGCGGCCATTGTGCCGCTGGTCATCGGCTCGGCCCCCTTTGTGGCCCGTTTGGTAGAACAAAGCTTAGAAGAAGTGGACACCGGCGTGATTGAAGCCGCAAAATGCATGGGCGCCGACCGGTTTCACATCATCGTACATGTGCTATTGGGCGAATCGGTGCCCAGCCTCATCCGCGGGTTTTCCATTACGGCCATCACGCTGATCGGCTATTCCGCCATGGCGGGTGCTGTGGGTGCGGGCGGCCTTGGAGACATCGCCATTCGCTACGGCTACCACCGCTACCAGCCCGACGTGATGTTGTTCACACTGGTATTGATGATCGCCATTGTCTGTATCATTCAGTTTATCTTTGGCTTTGCGGCCAATCGGATAGATAAAAAGAACCGCTCTTAACCGGCAGGTTCAACAAAACAGGAACAAGAAAGAGAGGAAACTTTCCATGAACAAAAAATTACTCGCTGCCATCAGCAGCACGCTGGCGCTTGCGCTGGCACTGTCCGCCTGCGGCGGCACGGCATCGTCCGCTGCCAGCACCGCTTCTTCCACCGCGGCTTCCACTGCCGCTTCTACCGCTTCTTCCAGCAGCGGGGCCACCATCACCCTTACTGTTGGCGCTTCGCCCACACCGCACGCCGAAATTTTAAACAACGCGGTCAAGCCGCTGCTGGCAAAACAGGGCATCGACCTTGTGGTCAAAGAGTTTGACGACTATGTGATCCCCAACACCGCGCTGGAAGCCGGTGAATTGGATGCAAACTACTTTCAGCATGTGCCCTACCTGAATGATTTCAACGAGAAAAACGGCACCCACATTGCGGTGGGCACTAAAGTGCACTTTGAGACGATGGCCATCTACCCGGGCAAAACCGCCACGCTGGAAAACCTTGCCGACGGCGCCACCTTTGCCATCCCGAACGACACCACCAACGAGGCGCGCGCTTTGCAACTGCTGGCCGCGCAGGGCTTGATCACCCTGAAAGACGGCGTAGGGCTGGAAGCCACCCCGAACGACATTGTGGAGAACCCCAAAAACCTGAAATTCGAAGAAATTGAAGCCGCGCAGGTGCCCAATGTGCTGGCCGATGTGGACTTTGGCATTGCAAACGGCAACTATGCGCTGTCTGCCGGCATTGCCGATACTGCACTGGTAAAAGAATCTGCCGAAAGTGAAGCGGCAACCACCTATGCCAACGTGCTGGCCATCCGCGAGGGCGATGACCGCCCCGAGCTGAAAGCGCTGGAAGAAGCACTGAACAGCCAGGAGGTCAAAGACTACATCAACGAGACTTACCACGGCACGGTGATTGCGGTATTCTAACCAAAAAAATAGCAAATTGCAAAAGCGGCACGGGCAGCCCCGTGCTGCTTTGCTGCGTTTTCTCTTTGCTTTTCGTTTTGCTCGACAGCCGGTTTAAAATATGATACACTAGCCCCGTCGGCCACCGGCGGGGCTTTTTTTGCGCCGCAACCCGGCAGAAAGGGTGACTTTTTTGAAACTGACAAAAACGCAAAAATACCTGTTTGCCGGGCTGTTCGCTGTTGCGGCACTGCTGCTGCTTTTGGGGGCACGCTATGACCTTGCTTTCAGCCAAGCGGTTTACCAGCCCCAAAGCCTGATTGCCGGGTTGATGGAGGCAATTTGCTGGTGGCCTTTGTACTTGCCCGTCGCGCTGCTGGGTGCGGTGTGGGCCTTTTTGTACCGCGACAACCCCGGCCGCCACGTGTTGGGGGAAGCCCTTTTAGTCGTGTTCTTTTTTATTTTATTTGCACAAACACTGGGCTACCTTGCAAAGCGCGGCATTCTGCCGCTGGACGGCCTGTGGTTTACCGGCCTGCAACTGGTGCTGACTTTGGTTTGCACCGTTGCTGCCATTTCATTTACCGCGCGCTTTGGCAAGGCAGACCTGATTCGGCTGGATTTTATCGCAAAAACCGGCATTCTGCTGTGCGCGGCTGACAATATCGCCGTCAACCTCATCAAGGTCATCTGGGCGCGCACCCGGTTTGACGACATGGCCGCCGCCGGTGACTTTTCGGCTTTTTCCGCCTGGTACCGCCCCGGCGGTGCGGGGGGCACCAGCTTCCCGTCCGGCCACACGGCGGCCGCTTGCGGTATTTTTTTGTTGCTGCTTTTACCGGTCGTGTTTGATACGCTGAAAAGCAAAGCCACCCTGCTGGCAGGCATCAGCCTTGGCTTTATTGCGTTCTCCGCCTTTTGCCGCGTGTGGATCGGGCGACACTTTTTGTCTGACACCGCGGCCGCAGCCATCATTATGACAGCCGTTTTTCTGCTGATTATCCAAAACCCACTGTTTGCAAAACGGCTTGCCGGCATGCAGCAGCGTGCTGCCGATGCCGCGCTTGAAAAAGAAACACCCCCTGCGGGGCAGGCCTCCGCAACCTGAAATACACCAATAAACACCAGACAAACAGGCTGCACTGTCGTTAAATTAGACAGTGCAGCCTGTTTGTCTAATGCAACCCACCCCCTACTTTGTTATAAAATAATCGAAGTACCCTTGCGTGGCAGTTCCCGCGCACAGGGCAGAAAGGATGGTTTGTATGCAGGCGAAAATTCTACAGAAATTCGCGTTTGACCGCGCGATCGACTATCTTGAAAAGGACCCCGAAAAGAACTTGCCAAAACTGATGGAGGCTGTTGACAAATTTGCCGGTGAGGGGCCAAACAGCTTCCCCCAGCAGCGGAATGCGATTCGCAACATCATCAACGACCCCTCCTCTAATATGTATCAATTGATGATGCGGTTGATCCGCGATACCGACCCGGAGGTACTCAACCGTATTTTCTACAACTTTTTCTTCAACGCCAACCTGGTGGGCTGGCAAAAGCAAGAGGAAGTGCGCCAGAAATACCACTGCAATGTGCCTTGGACCATTTTGCTGGACCCCACCAGTGCCTGTAACCTGCACTGCACCGGCTGCTGGGCTGCCGAGTATGGCAACAAGTTGAACCTCACCTTTGAAGATATTGACAGCATCATCGCGCAGGGCAAAGAAATGGGCGTTTATCTGTACATCTACACCGGTGGCGAACCGCTGGTGCGCAAGGCCGACCTGATCCGCCTGTGCGAAAAACACAGCGACTGCGTGTTTTTGTCGTTCACCAATGCCACACTGATCGATGAGGCGTTTGCAAACGAAATGCTGCGGGTGAAGAACTTCATCCCCTCTATCAGCGTAGAGGGCTTTGAAGAAGCCACCGACGCGCGGCGCGGCGCGGGCACCTTTAACAAGGTGACGCGTGCCATGGCCTTGCTGAAAGAGAAAAAACTGCCGTTTGGCCTTTCGTGCTGCTACACCAGCCAAAACCTCGACAGCTTGACCTCCGAAGCGTATTTTGACCAGATGGTCGCGTGGGGTGCCGCATTTGTGTGGTTCTTCCACTACATGCCGGTGGGTGCCGATGCGGTGCCCGAACTGATGGTATCCCCAAAACAGCGTGAATTCATCTACCACAAAATTCGCGAATACCGCAAAACGAAATCCATTTTTGCCATGGATTTTCAAAATGACGGCGAGTACGTGGGCGGCTGCATTGCCGGTGGCCGGCGCTATTTGCACATCAACGCCAACGGCGATGCCGACCCGTGTGTGTTCATTCATTTTTCAGACGCCAACATTCACGAAAAGACGCTGCTGGAAGTTTTAACTTCACCGCTGTTTATGGCATACCACGACGGGCAGCCGTTCTGCGAAAACCACCTGCGCCCCTGCCCCATGCTGGAAAACCCGGAAAAGTTGCGCGAGATTATTGCTCACACCGGTGCGCGCTCTACCGACTTGCAGCACCCGGAGACTGTCGATGACCTGTGTGACCGCTGTGTTGCCTACGCCGACCACTGGAAACCGGCCGCAGATTATCTGTGGGCCGCTTCTCACCCGGTGGACGCTCAATCGGCAGATTAACCCTCTATTTTCGAAAGTGATTCTGCAACTGGCGGATAAGGAACCCTTTGTAATCGTCCGAAGAAACGCGGATTATATTCTGAGGGATCGCACCAATTGCCTGAGCGCGTTCATCCATGTCGACACCTCATTTCGATCGGAACGTATTGTAAGGCTTTACGGCACAACAGAAAAGACGCCGGAGGAGCGCTTAAAGGATAAGGACGCCAAACGGCGGCTTTATTACAAGTATTTCACTGAAAAGGAATGGGCATGTCACAAACCCATCATATCTCGCTGAACAGCGGCGTCATTGGTATTGATGAACGTGTGGATATTATTGCTGATTTTTTTGCTGGACAAAGCAATTCGTAAAAGTAAGTAAACACGTCAGAATTCAACAAATTTTAAAACAAATAAGTTGAAAGAAAAATTTATATTAATGGAGGGATCATTATGTCCGATTTGGATTTAACAGAAAGGCTCAAGACCTATGGCCTTAACAAGGTGCTTTCCTACATGGATTCGGACTATGAAAATAATATTCCAAAAGCTCTCGATTGGATAGAGCGCTTTGATAAAGAAGGGCAATATGCCGGGGCATATAAAATGATAAGGAAAGTAATAGCAGACCCCGATAACAACTGGAATAGGTACCTGAAAAGTATTTATACCGACCTTGACGCGGATTCAAGAAAGATGCTTTTGGAAAATTTCATTATCAATGCGTCACTGATTGGTAATGAAAAGCGAATGAAAATAAGCGAAAAAGAAGGGTGCAATGTTCCCTGGGCTATCCTGATGGATCCGACCTCCGCCTGCAACCTGAAATGCACTGGATGCTGGGCAGCCGAATATGGCGATAAGCTGTCGATGAGCTTTGAGCTTTTGGATAGGATTATTCGGGAAGGAAAAGAACTCGGAATTCATATGTTCATATTCTCCGGTGGCGAACCTTTGTCACGAAAAAAAGATGTGATTGCACTTTGTGAAAAACATAATGATTGTACCTTCCTTGCCTTTACAAACGGAACAATGATTGATGAAGCGTTTGTTGATGAGATGAAGAGGGTTCACAACTTTATACCTGCCATCAGCGTTGAAGGCTTTGAAGAAGCCACGGATAGCCGCCGAGGCAAAGGAACTTATCAGCGGGTCATCAGGGCAATGGACCTATTAAAAGAGAAAAAGCTTCCATTTGGCATATCTGTCTGCTATACGTCAAAAAATGTGAATGAGACAGGCAGCGACGAATTCATGGACGCAATGATTGAAAAGGGTGCAAAGTTCTGCTGGTTTTTTACCTACATACCGGTTGGCAACGGTGCGCCGACAGACCTGATGGCAAACGATAAGCAGCGTGAATTCATGTATCATCAGGTGCGCCGCTTCCGAAATAAAAAACCGATTTTTATTATGGACTTCTGGAACGACGGAGAATATGTAAACGGCTGCATAGCGGCTGGCCGCAACTATCTGCATATTAATGCTAACGGGGATGTTGAACCCTGTGCTTTTATCCATTACTCAAATGTAAATATCAAGGATGTCCCGCTTTTAACCGCCCTAAAGTCGCCGCTCTTTATGGAATACAGAAAAAATCAACCATTTAACAAAAACCAGCTTCGCCCCTGTCCTTTGCTGGATAATCAGGGGAAGCTTGCGGAGATGGTACATAATTCCGGTGCGCATTCAACAGATATTGCAAGTTCAGAAGATGTGGATTGCCTTGTGGCAAAATGCAAATACGCCGCAGATAAATGGGAGATCACGGCGGAAGAGCTATGGACTAACTCTCCGGCAGGTAAAAAATGCGCGGCATGCAAGCAATGCAATACTCAAGAATAGAAAGTGGAAATACTGTTTATTTTACAGGTTAGCCAGAAGAAAAGGACAAAAAATGCTCTCCTCAGAGGCCTCCTGTAAAAGCTTCAAAGATGAATCGCCTCAGGAGGAATAAAATGGAGGATTTTGTAATCGCCGCAGCTTCGACGGCAGACCTCCCGGCAGAATATTTTACGGAGCATAATGTGCCTGTTATCCATTACACCTACATACTGGATAATGAACAGTTCGACGACGATTGTCAGGAAGAGTCGAGGGAAACATTATATAAGCGCATGAGAGAAGGCGTTGCGATTACTACCTCCATGATCAACGCTTATACCTATTATGACTTTTTCAAAATGCTTATGGATACTGGGAAGGACGTCATTTTTCTCGATATGACGCGCCGGATTTCCAATTCTTTTACTAATGCCGAAAAAGCGGCAGAGCAGGTAAAAAAAGAATACCCAAATCAGCGTTTTTACCTCATGGATACCCTCTGCGTATCGGGTGGCCTTGGTATGCTGCTGCATTATATGGTTTTACTGAGAGATGCGGGCAAGAGCTTTGATGAGACGATAGAATGGGCGGAAGCCAATAAACGCAGAATCATACATTGGTTCACAGTTGACGATCTCAGTTATCTGAAACGCGGCGGACGTGTTTCCAATGCCACTGCCATGGTGGGGGAAATTCTTTCCGTAAAGCCTGTGCTTTATGTGTCGGACGACGGCAAACTCGTCGTTGCATCCAAGGTACGCGGCAGGAAGGCCGCTCTGCTCAATATCCTTGACAGGATGAAAAAGGATTTCACCGAACCGGACGGCAAAGAAGTGTTTATCAACCACGCCGACTGCTTGTATGATGCGGAATTCATGCGGGATAAGGTGCTTGAAACTTTCCCCACGGTATCCAAAATAACGACTACAAGCCTTGGCGTCGTTATCGGCGCACACTGTGGCCCGGGCCTTTTCACAATATTTTATCTCGGAAACAAGCGCTACACTTAGAACCGGAATAAAGATACCATGGGAAATTGTGTTTGAATATCATACAAATATTGAAAGCGAAAATGCCGAATGCGGGAAATTGCATCACCCCGCCTTCGGCGTTTTTATGTAACGAATAAAAACATCCACTAAGCATCAACAAACGGAACAATGATTGATGCGGCGTTTGCGGTGAATAAATAACGGCAGACAAGATAATTGAAATGTGCCTGCCGTCTATTTTAACCATATTATTTTGTAGCGACCTGTGGCGGGGACAATCTGTCACAACGGATTGAATCTGAAACACAGACAGAATTGCAATGCTTGCCAAACTGAAAGCAAAAGAGACAAAATTGTTTCAACATATAAACAAAAAAGAGATTTCATTAGGAAGACAGCATATCGAGCCCCATCAGCACCATCCGCGCCCCGGCCGCCACCTTAATGGCCCCCTGCAAGGTGACCGGCAGCGTAAACACGGTGCCCATAAGGCCTATAACAAACCCAATCACCGTGTACGCCCCCTGCCCGCATTGTATTGCCGCGCAGGCAGCAGCAAGTCTAATAAATGCGACCAGCGCAACAGCAAATACAACCCCGAGATCACCACCAGCACCCCGGCCCGCTTTGCGGCGGGGGCGGCACCGCCCGCTACTTTTGCCGTATATCCGGCCTACTGCACCACACGGCAAAGGCCGGCAGGGGTCAACAGGTCGGGGGCATAAATGATGTCGGCCATATTGTTTTCATACGACACCACGGCCCGCTGCACCCCGGCCACAGCCCGCAGCCGGGTGGTGATTTTGTCGCGGCAGGCGGTACAGCTCATGCCGCCAACGGTAAGGTAAGGCGCACTATTTTTGTGTTTGTGCTCATTGCCACACCCTCTTCGCAACGCCGTTATTTTTTACGTTATCAGTGGTGCAAATTACTTTGTAGAACTTAGGTGGTTTTTACCCTCTAGTGCTTGGCAAATTGTTTGAGGTTAGGGTAACCAAAAAATTTGAATCCACCATTATTTGGGAACAAGTTACCACCATTTGGGAACGAATTACTTGTGTTCAAATTGTGAATGTGCTAGATTGAAAACAGTACCGCCGCGCACCTGCCAAAACAAGTAGGTGCCTAATGTTGCACTGCACTGGACGTTATAGGGGGCCCTGTATGAAAAAGCTGTTTTATCATTTTATTTTATGTGCCGCTGTTTGTGGCCTGCTTTGCGCCCTTGCCGGCTGTAAACCGGTTTCAAGCACTTCTGCCAACACCCCGCCGGCAGGCAGCACTGCCACCAGTGGCACAGCCTATTCCGCCTACAAAACCGTCTACACGGGCGAGGGCACTTACGGCGACACCGAAGCCGGTGCTTACCGCCTCGCTTACCGCGCAGACGGCAGCAGCAACATCACCTATATCGACTATGCGACCTGTTCTGAAATTTACCTTTGCAACCGGCCAAACTGCACCCATGATAATGAAAGCTGCACATCCTGGCTGCCGATGGATGGCATTAGCAAAGATGTTTTTGCCGCCGGTGACCACTTGGTGATTTTATACCACGGCAGTGCTTCAGATGTAGACGAATTTGGCCCGGCTTCAATGCCCCACATCGACATTGCCAATTTAGACGGCAGCGAGCGAAAAACGCTGATCACACTTGATGCTGCCTGTGAAATGAATCCGCCTATTTTATCTGACGGGAATTCTTTGGTTTTTTTAACAACCGTGGTACAACAGGGTGACAACTCAGTTTCATCTACCAACCAACTGGTGCGCATCCCATTTGATGGAGGCAAAATGCAAGTGTTATATGACTTTTCTGCCAACGCCTTGCAGGGGAATGGCTTAATTGATTCTCCATGGTTCTTACTTGGGGCAGACGAGAAAGGGTTTTTGGTTAAAAATATTGCCGTCAGTGTACGAGGCGAACCGGGGCAAACCGGCATTGTATCAGAATCACAGCTACATATTATTTACAGGTTAAACGCACAGAACGGCTCCATGGTAATGGAAGAACTTTTAAATTACCCTGGCGGCGCATATGATGAATATCTCTATGATAATACCCTTTACCAGTTAACCCTTAACGAAACAAATGTCAGCCTATTTCGGCTAGACCTTACGACCGGCAAAAAAGGACTCGTTGCTGACCAACTGCCAATTGGAAGCAACGACACAGTCCATTTTGTCGATGCTTATGATGGGAAATTGCTATTAGACTCCTATCTGGAAAGCTCTGATGGGCTGACAATTACCCCTGTACGGGTGATGGTGGACCCCAACACCCATGAAGTAAAACCGTGCACGCTGACGTACCAGGAGGGTGAACAAGAAAGACCAGTTTGGATTTTTGCCGAAAGCAAGGATGCCTACCTCGTCGTGTTCCAATGTGAGTTTTATACCGAAGCGGTAAAGGGCAAGCTGGGGGATGTGCGGAATGTTCAGCGCGTGCGGGATGTTTACGGGCTGATTGACAAACAGGATTACTGGAACTCAGTGCCAAACTACAAACCCCTCGCACCGCTGTCGTAACAACCGGCGGCCCCGTTTTGTTGGGGCTTTTTGCGGGGCAAGTATTGCCACCAAAATAAAACGCGCAATTTTACAGCCATGCGGCCTACCCTGCGGCGCACAAAACCGCAGGCAAAACCCATTTCAAATTTTACTGTAAAAGGGGTTGTTTTACACACAAAAAAAGGGCACCGGCAACTGCCGGGCCCTTTTTGGGTTTCTATTGCAAAGGTATTGCACAGGCCGCCTGCGCCGCGCGCTAGGCTTCAAGTTGCCTGTTACCGCTCGTTATCTTTATCACCCTTGCTGTCGCTGCGCCCACCCATGCCCAGCACCTGCCAGACGACCGCACACAAAATGCCCCCAATGGGCAGCGCCACCCAGCCCGGGTGCCACATGCCAGCCAGCAAAAAGCAGATGAATGCCAACACCGCAATGACCATGATTGAGCTGCTGATGCGGTCATACATCTGTTTGCGGCGTTTCATGTTCAGCGGCTCCGGCTCGCAGCCAGCTGCCTGCAAGCGCTCAAGGTAGTGCCCGTTTTTTATACCAAAGTAAACACAAAGCGTCACACCGCTGATTAAAAGCGCCAAAAACAGCAAACCGGGGATACTGGAGTCTTTGGGCAGCAGTTGTGTGATGGAAAACACGATCAGTGACGAAGCCCCCAAAAGGCAGAGCGCCACACCGGTAGAGATGCCTACGGCAAACCGCTTCATAAACGAGGCATATTCGGCCTGCAAGGTCTCTTTTGCAGCGTCGCCCTTTTGCAGCCCCAACTTGTGGCGCAGCGGCTCAAAATCGTCGTTTTCCGCCACGACAATGCCCAGCGCTTCCTGCTCGGTTTTGCCCTCGCTGCGCAGCGCGTCATACTGCTGCTGCATTTGTTGCAACAGGGCTGCTTTTTCTGTTGCTGCCTGCCGGGTATGCGGCAGACCGGCAAAAATATTTTCAACATAAGTGTTAACTTTGCTCATTGCAGTCTCCCCAAAAAGCGGCACCACCGCCGCTATGTTTAATTTGAGTATAGCACAGCGCACAAAGGCAAGTAAAGTTGCTTTTGTAAAAAGTTCTTGAACTTTACCTTGTTCACCGCTTGCCGCCCCCCTTGCTTTTGGTTATAATAAAGGCAGATGGGTCGTTTACCTTTTACGGTACCCACACGGAAACGGAGGGGACAGTCATGTCCAAACGAATTATTACCATCAGCCGCGAATTTGGCAGTGGTGGCAGGGCTATTGGCAAAATGGTCGCCGAACAGCTGGGGGTCGCCTTTTACGACCGCGAGTTGATTCGCCTTGTTGCAAAAGAGAGCGGCTTTGCTTATGACTTTGTAGAAGAAAATGACGAAGATGCGCCTACCAGCCTGCTGTACAACCTTTCAGTGGGTGACCTTTACGCGCAGGCGGTTTTTTCGCCCGATACCCTGCCCCCGGCAGACCAGGTGCAGATCGTACAGAGCAATATCATCCGGGACCTTGCCAAAAAAGAACCCTGCGTGATCATTGGCCGCTCGGCCGATTACATCCTGCGGGAGCGCACCGACTGCTTGAATGTCTTTATCCACGCTGACACCGAGGCTAAAATACACCGCGCGGTGGAGGAATATGGCCTACCCGAAAAGGGGATCGAAAAGGTGCTTGCCAAAAAAGACAAAGCACGTGCCACCCAGTACCGCCGCAACAGCGACTTGGTGTGGGGCCTTGCACACAACTATCACCTGACACTGGACAGTGGCCTGTTTGGGCTGGAATCTTGCCGGGATATTATTGTAGAGTTGGCCCAAAAGTAAATGCCATTCGCCATGGCACCGCATCCTCAAACAACAAAAGCGCCTTGTTTTACTTCGTTTTGTAAAACAGGGCGCTTTTTATTGGGCCGCTGTGGTGAGCACGGTGAGGCCGGTCACATTTTCCTGCCCTTTTTCATCGGTGATCAGCTCCAGCCAGACACAGTCCCCCACCTGTAGCAGCGAAAGGCCTGCGCGGCTGTCCGGCTGGCTCTCATCGGCGATCAGGTCCAGGTTTTGCACGGTGACCGTGCGGTCTACGCCGGTATAAACCAGCTTTTCGCCGCTTTGCAGCGCGTCTTCCACATCCTGCTGTGTCACCCCGGCATTCAGCTTTGCAACCTCTACCGTCACTACATTGGCATCCAGCGATACAATGCGCCCACAAAAGCTGCTTGCGGTTACAACCTCGGCCGCCTTGTTGCAGCCGACCAATACAAAAAGCGCCATACACACTGCCAATAGCGCGAACTTCCTTTTCAAGGGATGCTACCCCCCTTCTACAGGTTTTAGCATACCCCGAATCTGTGAAAAACACGTGTCAAAGGTTTAATATGACAATGAAAACGCCCTACCCTGCTTTAGGTTACTGCCATTGCGCGGTGAATCAGCTTTTCATACAGCGGCAACATCTGTGCTTCACCGCATTCGGTGGCAAGGGCATCCAGTGCGATCCAGCGCACCCCGCTGTTTTCATCCGGCTTGCTGTGCAGTGGCTGGCCCTCATCCGCCAGCAGTACATACGCCAGCGAAAGGTGCATGTGCGGTGCAATATAGGCCCCGCGCTTGAAATGCCCCCACACCGGCAGCACATCCAAACTCAGCGGCTGTTTTGCCAGCGCGTGCACCTCGGCAAGGCCGGTCTCTTCCCTCGCTTCGCGCAGTGCCACCGCAAGAAAATCCGCGTCCCCATCATTATGGCCGCCCGTCCAGCTCCAGCTGTGGTAAATGTTGTGGTAGACCATCAGCGTTTTGGTGCGCTGTGGGTTTAAAATCAGCCCGCTGGAGGTAAAATGCGCAAACGGATTGTCCCGCGTCAGCAATGGGCTGTCAAACATGGCGCAATAGCCCAGCATGGCCTGCCGGTCTTTTTCTTCCTGCTCGCAGCCCGGCACAAATGCTGCCACCTCGGGGGGTGTATTCATGACAATTCCCCTTTCAATGCGGCCAAAATGGCTTTTGCCACACCGGCCCGCTCGTTGGTATCGGTCACATGGCACGCAAGCGCTTTGATGTCCTGCGACGCATTGCCCATCGCGACCGGCAGCCCTACGGCACCCAGCATCTCACGGTCGTTGTCGCCATCCCCAATGGCCATCACCTGTGCAATGTCAATGCCAAGCTGCTTGCACAGCACGGCGATTGCATTGCCTTTAGATGCCGTGGGTGAATTGATCTCAAGGTTATAGTCCATCGACGAGGCAACGGCAAACTTGCCGGTGCGCTCCAGCTTGGCGCGCACGGCGGCACGCTGCTCGTTGCTTGCAAAATAGGGCAGGTTCACTTTGCAGATTTCACCGGGCACCTCGCGCAAATGCGTCTGCAAATCCTCTACCGGGCTCTCGTGCTGTTGCAGGTAACGCAGATGGTCGGCCTCAATGCCTGTGCCGGCCAGCCGCTGCAAATCGTCCGTCTGGATCAGCATGCGGTCACGCTGGTATACCTCCGGCGTGTACCCTTGTTTTTGTGCCCACTCTACCACCGGCAGCGCATCCCCTTGGGGCAGGTATGCCGTGTGCAGCCGCTGGCCACCCGGCACGGTAAGCACTTCGGCCCCATTTGCCACAATGGCATACTGAATGCCCGCCGCGCGGTGCACCTCCTCCGGGATGCGGCCATAAATACGGCCGGTCGCCGGCACGACAAGCACCCCTGCCTTTGCCGCCTGCACAATAGCGGCAAGGTTTTCAGCCGATACCGTATGGTGGTCATCGCACAGCAATGTGCCGTCAAGGTCAATACAAATCATCCGTACCTGTCTCATTGCGTCTCTCGCTTTCCCTTTTGCCACCCCCACCGGGGGATTTTCTTCGTTTTATAGTTACCTTATTATTATAGCGGTTTGCGCAGTAGATGGAAAGGCGAAAAGGGATTGCAACAGAACCCCAAAACAAAAAAGCAGGCGCAAACTGCGCCTGCAAAACTATTTTTTATAAAACGGCTGCCGCCCGCTTTGGGCGAATTAGCCGATCTGCTGTACGCCCTGCAACCGTGAAAGGCTGTCGTCGTAGTTGCGGCAGGCAAGGCCCGCGTATAAGATGTCGATCAGATTCATCAGCCCCACCCGGCTGCTCATTTCGCCGGTAAACAGCGGAGACTCGGCCGTGGCGGCGTACAGGCAGCAATCGGCAAGACCCGCCAGCGGCGAAGCCGAAAAACGGGTCAACACCAAAATGGTGGCGCCGCCTGCCTGCAGCGAATGCGCAATATCCAGCATCTCGGGCGTGGTGCCCGACGCACTGAAAACGACCCCCACATCCCCGGGGCCCATACCGCGGGCCAGCAGTTGCTGGGCATGCTTGTCCTCATGAAACACGACCGCGCGGCCAAGGCTTAAAAAGCGCAGGCAGGCGCTTTCGGCAATACCGGCCATTTCCCCCACGCCAAACACCCCAATGGTGCGCGCCGTGACCAGCCGGTCGAGGCTGGTGCGCAACACGCCGGGGTCAATCAGCCGCATGGTGTCTTCGATCATCGCCGCATTTTTTGCCGTCACCTTTGCCGCTAGGGCCTCAGCCGAATCACCCGGCTGCAGTTCGGTGTCGTCCTGGCGCTGCGCATGGCCGCGCACCGCCAGCTCGTATTGCAGCGTGCGCCGAAACTCTTTGTACCCGTCAAACCCCAAACGATGGCACATTCGCACAATCGTGGAGGGCGAGGAGAACGTACGCTGCGCCAACAGATGAATGGAAAGGTCGGCAGCCTCCTCGGGCTGCTCACGGACAAAGCGCACCACACCGGCTTCCGCGGCGCTCATCTGTGCACCACGCTCACCATACTCGCTCAGTCTTACAAGAACACTTTTCATACTGTTTCCCACCTTTGTGCATGGCCCCTTGCACCGCGGCCCCACTCTGTACCGCGGTGTTCCGGTTTGCCTGCTGATTCTGTTCCATCAAAAAACCAAAAAAGGTGAGAGGCCCCGGGGGCCCCTCACCTTTGAGTAGACTTTGATTGACGTTAGTATAGCGCAATGTGCAGTGTTTGTAAAGTGGCAATCCTGCATAAAATTTTGCCTGCCGGGGCATGGTTCTTTGTTTCAGCCGTTGAAAAAACCCGTTTTACAGCCATTTTCGCACTGGTTTACACCCTTTTCACCCCTGCGGTGCCCCCTGATCTGTCGCTCACAACGCAAACCATATTTTCCCTTTTTCAGACGTTTTTTACAAACTGTTGGTTGTTTTTTAACCGGTATCGGTGTAAAATAGGTTGGATTAAGCATCCTGCTTTTCTACAAAAAACATTTCCGTTTTTTGTAATATTTTACAGGGCGAGGGTATCATATTGAAAATAGGTCTTGATATTGGCTCTACTACAATTAAATGCGTCGTATTGGATGGAGACAACATTGTTTACCAGTCATACGAGCGCCATTATTCTCATATTGTCAGCAAAGCCGCTGAGGTTTTGCGCAAGGTTGAAAGTGATGTGACCGGTCGCCACGCAGTGCTTGCCATTTCAGGTTCTGCGGGCATGGGCCTTGCCGGGGCTTGCAAGTTGCCGTTTGTGCAGGAGGTGTTTGCCACCCGCGTCGCGGCAAACCGCCTTGCCCCGGGCACCGATGTCGTGATTGAGCTGGGCGGTGAGGACGCAAAAATCTTGTTTCTCACCGGCGGTATGGATGTGCGGATGAACGGCAGCTGTGCCGGGGGCACCGGGGCATTTATTGACCAGATGGCCACGCTGCTGAAAATGACGCCGGAAGAGATGAACAACGCCGCCGTGCACAGCGAAAAGCTGTACACGATTGCTTCGCGTTGCGGCGTGTTTGCCAAAAGCGACGTGCAGCCGCTGCTGAACCAGGGCGCCCGCAAAGAGGACATTGCCGCCTCTATTTTTGCGGCGGTCGTCAACCAGACCATCGGCGGCCTTGCGCAGGGGCGGCCCATTGAGGGCAACGTGATGTACCTTGGCGGGCCCATCACCTTTTTGTCGAAGCTGAAAACCAGCTTTGACGACGCGCTGAGCCTGACAGGGCGCCTGCCCGAAAATTCGCTGTACTATGTGGCGCTGGGGGCTGCGTTTTACTCCGACGAAGCCTTTGACCTTGAGGACGTGATCGAAAGCCTGAAAAGCTATTCGGTCACGGCAGACTATGCCACCGGCGAAGCGCTGTTTCACAATAAAGAGGAATATGAGGCGTTTGCCGCCCGCCACGCAAAGGCAGCGGTGCCCCGCGCACCGCTGGCAAATGTCACCGGCCCGGTGCATGTGGGCATAGACGCAGGCTCCACCACCGTAAAAGTGGCGGTGATCGATGAAGAGGGCCGGTTGCTATACACGAATTACCAGTCAAACAGCGGCAACCCGGTGCCCATTTTGCGCGGGGTACTGCTGGACTTGTACCGGCAAAAGCCCGATTTGCAAATTGCCTCTGCCACGGCCACCGGCTATGGTGAAGAAATTGTCAAAAATGCGTTTGCGCTGGATTATGGCGTCGTAGAAACGGTTGCCCACTTTACCGCTGCCCAGCATTTCATGCCGAATGTCGATTTTGTCATTGACATTGGCGGGCAGGATATGAAATGCTTTAAAATCGAGCATGGCGCCATCAGTGATATTTACCTCAACGAGGCTTGCTCGTCGGGGTGCGGCAGCTTTTTGCAGACCTTTGCCAACGCACTGGGCTACGAAGTGCCCGAGTTTGCAAAACTGGGCCTGTTTGCCGACCGCCCCGCCGACCTTGGCAGCCGCTGCACGGTGTTTATGAACTCCAGTGTCAAGCAGGCACAAAAAGACGGCGCATCAATTGAAAACATCTCGGCCGGGCTTTCGGTCAGTGTGGTCAAAAACGCGCTGTATAAGGTCATCCGTGCCTCTTCGCCCGAAGAACTGGGCCGCCATATCGTCGTGCAGGGCGGCACCTTTTACAACGAAGCGGTGCTGCGCGCCTTTGAAAAGGAAATGGGTGTCGGAGTTATTCGCCCCGACATTGCGGGCCTGATGGGCGCCTTTGGCGCGGCGCTGGTGGGCAAAAGCAAAGCCGCGGCCGGAGCCGCCAGCCATATCCTCACTGCCGAAGCACTGCAAAACTTTAAGCATGAAGTCAAATCAGTCGTCTGCAAAGGCTGCGGCAACCACTGCCAGCTGACCGTCAACCAGTTTGACGGCGGGCGGCGTTTTATCTCCGGTAACCGGTGCGAAACCCCGATCGTCGGCAAGAAGACCGGCGAGGGGCTGAATATGTTTGCCTATAAGGTAAAGTTGCTGCACGCCTACAAGCCGGTGCCCGGCCCCCGCGGCAAAATTGGCATCCCGATGGGGCTGAACCTGTACGAGCTGTTGCCGTTCTGGCACACCTTTTTTACCCAGCTTGGGTTTGAAGTCGTGACCAGCGGTGTTTCCAGCCGGGCGCTGTACCTTGCAGGGCAGGCGTCGATTCCGTCTGATACCGTGTGTTTCCCCGCAAAGCTGGTGCACGGGCACATCCAGCGGCTGTGTGACCGGGACGACATCGACACTATTTTTTACCCCTGCCTCACTTATAACCTGGATGAGGGGCTGGGCGACAACCATTACAACTGCCCCGTGGTTGCCTATTACCCCGAGGTCATCAAGGCAAACTCCCGCTGCCTTGAAGGCAAAACCTTGATTTATGATTATCTGGGCATCCACCGCCCCAAGGATTTTGCCGCAAAAATGCCGCAGGTGTTGGGCAAATACTTCACCGGTATCACGGCGGCCGAGGTAAAACGCGCTGCCACCGCCGCCTATGCCGAGCAAACTGCCTATATGCAGCGCATCCGCGAAGAGGGTGCCCGGGTGATTGCGCGGGCGCGGGCCGAGGGCAAACCAATCGTGGTCGTATCCGGCCGCCCGTATCACCTGGACCCGGAGGTCAACCACGGCATTGACGAGCTGATTTGCAGCCACGGCGCGGCGCTGGTCAGTGAGGACAGCATTGCCTACCTTGCCGGCAAACAAAAGGTGGGGGTACTGAACCAGTGGACTTACCACAGCCGCCTGTATGCCGCGGCGGAATATGTCACGACCCAGCCGGATATGAACCTCGTACAACTGGTCAGCTTTGGTTGCGGTGTCGATGCCATTACCACCGATGAAGTAAAGGCGATTTTGCAGGAAAAAGGTAAAATCTACACCCAAATCAAAATTGACGAGATTACGAATCTCGGTGCGGTCAATATCCGCCTGCGCAGCTTGTTTGCTGCCATTGGTCACTAAGGCCGGCATAGCGTCTTTGAAAGGAGCTTTGTCCATGTCTCACGCTGAAACCCCCGCTTCTCCCCGTTTGGAATACCCTAAATTTACCGAGGAAATGCGGGAGACTTATAAAATATTGATTCCTCAAATGCTGCCTACACATTTTGCGCTGATTGAACGCATTTTGAGGCTGAACGGGTACAATGTTGAGGTGCTGTCAAACGATGGGCCCTCTGTGGTGCAAACCGGCTTAAAATACGTACACAACGACACCTGTTACCCTGCCCTGCTGGTCATTGGGCAGATGATCGACGCCCTTAACAGCGGCAAGTACGATTTGGAGCACACCGCCCTGCTGATCACCCAAACCGGCGGCGGCTGCCGCGCTTCCAACTACATTCATCTGCTGCGCAAAGCACTGAAAAAGGCGGGTTATGGGCATATCCCCGTACTGTCGCTCAACTTTTCAGGGCTGGAAAAGGACAGCGGTCTCAAATTCACCCTGCGAATGGCGCGTGAGTTGATCAGCGCCGTGTTTTATGGCGATGAGCTGATGCTGCTGGCAAACCAGCAGCGCCCGTATGAGACCCGCCCCGGCGAAACCGACCGGCTGGTGGCAAGCTGGGTGGATCAACTGCTGGAGCAGTTCGCCGGTGGCCACGGCTATGCCAAGCGGGAAATGGCGCGCAATTTTAAAGCGATTGCCGAAAGCTTTGCGCAGATCCCGGTTGTGCACACCGCCCGCGTAAAGGTGGGGGTCGTGGGCGAAATTTACATCAAATACTCCCCGCTGGGCAACAACCAGCTGGAACAGTTTTTGGCCAAAGAGGGGTGCGAAGTCAATGTGCCCGGCCTGCTGGGCTTTGTGCTGTACTGCGTTGCAAACGGCACCGAGACCATTCAGCTGTATGGCGGCCACCCGGCCGAAAAGTTTGTGTACGAGCAACTGCTAAACTATTTTGCGGTGCGCGAGAGGCTGATGATCGACGCGATTGCAAAGCACCCCGCACTCAAGCCCCCGGTGCTGTTTTCTGAAACAATGGCCGGTGCCGACGGGATCATCGGCTATGGCAACAAGATGGGGGAAGGCTGGCTGCTGACCGCCGAAATGATGGAGTTACAGCAGCACGGCGTGGACAACATCATCTGCGCTCAGCCGTTTGGCTGCCTGCCGAACCACATCTGCGGCAAGGGCATGATGAGCAAAATTCGTGCCGTCTACCCCGACGCCAACATTGTGGCGATTGACTATGACCCCAGTGCCACCCGTGTCAACCAAGAAAACCGCATCAAACTGATGCTGAGCGTTGCCAAGGAACGCCTGCTGCCGGTGGACCCAAATGTCAAGCAGCCGGTATTTGACGCACAGGTGCAAGAGGATGTTTACGCCGCTTTCACAAACCCGATCACGGCGAACACCTGATTTTTCACTTTACAATCTGACATTGCAAAACGAAGGCCCCCCGGTTTTACCGGGGGGCCTTCGTTCTTATCAGCCAAAGAGTTAATATCGCCTTAAAAAGCTGCCTTTTGCCGCTTGGTTGTTACTTGAAACGCCGCTTTACCGCTGCGCCGCACCCAGTTTATAAAACCTGTTGTGCCCGCGACCTTTGCCCGCTTTAGGGCTTTTGCCCTTTGTTCTCCCTCTCTTTTTCATTTGCCTGTTTTAAACAACCGGCTAAGGCGTTTTGCAAATCGATGTCAGACAACGGTTTACGCAAAAAACGGGTCACGTGGCACTGATAGCCAAACAAGCTGTAATCTTCGTTCGAGATCCACAAAAGTGGAATATCCGGTACTTTTTTGCGCAGCTGCCGCACTGCTTTCACTCCGGTTTTGCCGTTTAGTGCAACGACCAGCAGTGAAAACGGCTTTAACTCCAGTAACGGCAGCAAGGTGCGGGCACTGTTGCATTTTGTCAACTCCAGCCTGTTTGGCAGGGCTGCGTTTACCAAACGGTTTTCCCAGATATCTTCTTCAAGAAACGCCGCATATAATGCAATGTTCACACAGCATCCTCCTCTCCTCCTAAACAAAAGAACTACCAGACCCTTCCCCCAAAAAGAAGTCTGGTAGTGTTATCCAAGTTTTGCCGTCAAGCGGGGTTAGGGGGCTTTTGTAAAATAGCCGGGCACTGCTTTGTAACTTTACCGCAGGGCCGCGCTACCTCACTCAAGAACGTTTTTTACGGCGGTACACAAGGTAGCCGACAGTGAGCGCTATGCACAGAAGAATGATGATGAAAATAAGCCAGCTGGTCGATAGCTGTTTTTCAACATTTGTCACTTCGCTGTTTTGCTTTGTGTCCGCTTTTGTGCTGCTGGCCTGAGCAACCTCTTGGGGCTGTGTCTCGCTTGCGCTGCCAGCTTTACTGCTGCCCGGCGTGCTGGCCGCGCTGCTGCTTGTGTCACGGCGCACGCCACCCGCTTTTTTGCTGCCTGTACTGGCAATACTGACAACGGGGGTACCATTGTTAGTACCGGCGCCCGGGGTGCTGTTGGTCGGCGTGCTGCTGGTGCCCGGCGTGCTGCCAGAATCGCCGGTGCTCACTTTTATAAAGCTCAGAATGCCTCTTTTTGCCCCTGCCAGCAGAACCGGCGTATTATTTTCATTTGACACACTTAAGCTGCCATTTGCCGGGGCAAGGCTCCAGTATTTGCCCAGTTCCCCGGTTGCCACGGCGATCTGTGTGCCATCCGGAACACCCGGCAGTGCAAGCACTTCGCTCTGTGTTTTTTGAGAGGAAGTATCCACAATGCAGAAAGGTGCAATTGCGCCATTTGTCACCAGTTTACTGGTATCGTCCACTGTCAGTTTGCCGCCGATGATATACACACCATAGTCACAGTTGGTTGTTAAAACTGAGCCTCCCGTTACATTGACGCCGGTCAACGCCTCCACCCCAAAGGTATCGCCGTTCGCAGTCAGGGCTGCGCCGTTTTGCAGGTTTACGGTATCGCACATCACCGCATAACCGTACTCAGAAGAAACCGTCAGCCTCGTACCAGTACCACTTACATTCAGCGTACCACCTGCCGCACCGGAAGCCCCTAAAAATACAGATCGCCCGATAGAAAGCTGTGCACCGCCCTGAACGGTTACTGTGTCGCCGTTAACCCCCCCGCTAATGCCGCGGGTGACATTCAAAGGTGCCGTGCCGCTAAAAACAAGGTCAAGCGGTACGCCGGGTTGCCCCTCAATTTGCCCCCGAATGACCGTGGGGCCAACCGTAACTACCGTTGCAGTGGCAGGCAGTGTAACGGTATCGATAAAAAATACATTGCCCAAAGTTAGGGTTTGGGTGCCGCTGTCCCATGCATAACCATCACTCTCCACCGTTTTGCCGCTGTAATCCCCGGTTGTCAGGTCAAGCCCGCCCACATTATTAACTGTTTTCACCGCAACACCCTCATTGGTGTAGGTGTTCCACGCATCAGGCTCTCCCGCTGTGTCATAACTGGTCGGGACGATTACCACGCCAAGGCCGGTAAGGGGCAGCGCCGCAATTTGTGTGGCGGTAGTTCCCTGCGGCAAAACGACAACACTGTCATTGTCAATGGTTGCGCCCTCGCCTAAGACCCAGTTGCCAAACGAAGTATGTTCGGTGAAAATCAGTCCATCTGAATTCATCAAACGAAGTGTTGCGCCCGGGGTCAAAATCAATTTTTCATCCGGGTCGAGCTGCATTCCACCGGAATACCTGCCATAAATGGTATAAACAGTAACCCCGCTCATCTCGGTTTGGTACTTAGCGTTCAGTGTGGCCCCGCTGTCCACGGCCACCACCGCAGTACCATTGTTATTGGAGATTCGGCTTTGCAAAATACCATGACCCGAAATTGTGAGGTCGTTTGACGCTGTGATCTGCGAAATATAGTTGTTACCCACTAGGCGCAGTGTCAACGGCGCGTCTGGCAGTATAATGCCGCTCATCAAATAGCCGCTATTGTTCACATCATGCAGTGTCAGTACAGCATTTTCGCCGCTTCTTGCAGGGGTAAAGATGATATAGCACACATGGTCGCCGCTGTTTAACTTATAATAGGTTTCTTGGTCGGGCGGCAGCGTAAGGTTAAGGGCACTTTTTAACATACCGCCATCTGCATAAATTTTTCCGTCCACATAAACTTTGTATTCTCTTGTCAGGGTGTCAAACAGCTTCACTGTGCCAAAAATTTTCAAAGCCTGCACTTGCGCGGCAGTATAGTAGTTTGGCAAAATAAATGTACCACCGCCCGTAATGGTTCCCTCGTTGGTGATCGAAGTTGCCTCAGGCATCCAAAATGCATCTTCTTCGCCGATCGTCACCTTGCTGCCTTTGCCAACAGCAAGGTTGCCGGTAATAAACGCTCTTCCCTCTACGGCCAGTGTGCTGCCACCGCTCAGGGTAAGGTCGTATGGTTTCACCGGCCTGTCCATATCGTTTCCTATTTGCAGTGCGCCGCCACTTTCTCCACCTTTAACAGAAAGTTTTGCACTATTTTCAAGCAAAACATCCCCCTCCATAAGCAACCCGTAGCATGTGCTGCTCATCGTAACACTGGCACCCGAGACGGTTAATTTGCCAATGCCATAGGTGCACTGCCAAGCAGAAACCGAAAGCGAATCCCCGCTGCCGCCCGTTACCGTAATCGGTTGGGAAACACCACTGGTTGAATACGCCATTATACCTACGTAATGCTTATCAACCGCTGTATTTTCGATACTGTTTGCACCTTCCAGCTTGATGACGGTTTTTGCGCCCAAGGAAAGCGATTGAAACGCGTTGCCGCTGATTTGCGCATCGTGCAGTACCAGCGTTGCAGGGGTATCACTGATTGCAGGGATAAATAGGATATACCCTTCGCCTGCTTTGTAACAGGTCTGCTCTACCGGCGGTGTTACTAGGTCTAGGCCACCGGATGCATCTGTGCCAACCGCGTAAAGAACACCGTTGACGACTGCAACCGGTTTACCGCCGACCTGCAGAATGCCGCTACCGGTAATATGCAACGCGGCAATATCCGCGCTGGTACACCCGGCGGGCAGCTTTAGGGTACCCTTATTTACAATCGACGCGCCCGGCTGCAAATTTATTGAAGTTGCCCCGCTTAGGTCCAGTATTGTTTGCGCCTCTACTGTGGCCACCCCATAAACGGTATACGCTTCGGCTTGCTTTTTAATACCATTCAGGCTTGCACTGCCGCCTACACTGATGGGATTATAAGTTACAAAAAACGGGCTGGTACCTGTTGCTGTTACCTTTGCATTGTCCTGGACACTTTCAGTACCGTCAAAAGTAATGTTTGATAAGGCAGCGGTTGTCGCCGCAATATCCACAACGCTGTTCCCCTTTATTGTAATCATCCCGCTGGACATCCCGGTTGCACCTGCCAGTGTCAGGTGTACATTGCCTTGCACCGTTAGGGTGTCTGTTGAATCACCCATATAGAGCGAAGATATTGCATAGTGACCCGCATTGACCTGCAACGTACCGTCGCCCCCAATGGTTAAGTTGGGTTGTGAATTAGCGTTTTTCAGCCCACTGCATGCAGTTGTAATGGCGTTATTGCCTTCCAGTGTGACGTTGAGCCGCGCAAAAATAGAAAGGGCATCTGTGCCGGCGGCTTCGTTGCTGATTACCGCATCATGCATCGTCATTTGAACAATCCCAACTCCGTTTGGCCATATCAGCAACACATAGCCCGCCCCAGCCTTATAAATCTCGGCCGAACCATCGGTTTTGTAGTCGCTGCCTGTCGTTTTCAGCCCACTGGTTGCAATATCGCCTTTATAGGTTGCAACGACACCGTTTATATTGATGGTGTCGCCCACGCCGGGGGCAACGCCCCCTGCGGTTGCAGCCTCCCAGCTGTCATAGGCGGCGGGTGCGCCTTCCATTCTTGCCATGCCAACCGTTGCACTTGTGGCACTTACCTGCACCGTAATTTGGGGCAGGGCCGCCCCGCCCGCTACCGTATACCCTGCGGGCAAAGTGGGCAGGTAAGTATAATGCGCACCACCCGCACCGGGGGTAAACGCGCTGTATGTGCTGCTGGCCGCATCAATGGCCCAGCTGATATTTTCCAGCGTCACAGCCTGCGTTGTTTCAGCCGGGGCCGGGGCCGTACTGTCTGCTGCCGGGGTGGCAGTCGTCTCCGGGGCGGCAGTTGCTGTCGGGGCAGTAGCCGCTGCCGGTAAAACGGCAACGGTGGCCGCCAGCGTAGTTGGCAGTTTAATGTCTGTCACTAATGCCCCCGCCGCAAGCTGCTGGCTGGTAATCTTCGCCGGCAGCGGCGCAAAGGCCTGTATGCTTTTTACTTCCTGGGCCGCTACCGGCGCAGTCTCCTGCGCATGGGCGGCAAGCCCATACCCGGTACCGGGGTTCAGCATTAAAACCGCCAGTGCCAGCGCCAAAACCCGCTTTGCCGTTTGCTGGGCCGACCCACTGCCCAAACGTTCTGTCGTGCGTTTTATTTTCATATATTTCTCCATTGTTCCACACCTGTATTTTAAAAACAGCATTGTTTTTTATATGTTTTACTTGCCCCCTTTTTACAGATAAAAAACCATCACACCTCTTCGGCTGGTACCGAAAAAGCATGATGGTTTTATTAGGGTAACATGCTGTCAACAGGCTTTCAACTACTTGCGCTCAAGCGGTCAAAAATCCGCTCAAGCGGTAATATTTACCGCTGCATTTATGGTATAATATGAACTGGATTATTGTACGCAAAGGGGAATTTCGTTATGAAAGCGGCCATCGTGGACGATATGGTTACGGAATGCAATCTGCTGCACCGCCTTTTAAAACAATATGAAACCAGTGAACAACAACCAATGCAGATCGCCGAGTTTCACAGCGGCAAAGACTTGCTTTGTGATTACACCCCGGGCAGCTATGATGTTGTTTTTATGGATATTTTTTTGAACGGCGAAAACGGTGTGGATTGCGCTTTAAAACTACGGCAGCTTGACGAAAATCTCAACTTGATCTTTTTGACGACCAGCCCGGATTTTGGTGTAAAAAGTTACGACGTGCGGGCTGCGGATTATATCATCAAGCCCGCCACACTGAAAAAACTGGCGCGGGCCCTGCGCTATTGCAAAATTGCAGAGCCACAGGCCGCGCCATCCATCGCCGTGACAACCAAAAACAAACAGTTGCAGGTCGCGGTCAGCCGTATCCTTTACGCCGATTATCAAGACCGCTGCGTCTGTATTCATTTAAAAGATTGCACGGTGCCGGTATCCGGCAGCTTTGCAGCGCTTTGTGGCCTGCTAGGCCCTTACCCACAGTTTCAGCCCTGCTTTAAAGGGGTTTTGGTCAACCTGAAAGAGGTGCGGGAGCTTGGCGGCGATTCCCTTGTTTTAAAAAATGGTGAGCGGCTACCGGTCAGCAGGCGGCTGCAGCGGCAGGTACAACAACAGCGTTTAAGCCTTGCCGCAGGCTCGTTGCGGGGGGAATGGCTATGAAAAAGGCCGTTGTGCTATTGTTGACCTCTTTGCTGTTTTGCACGGTGTTTACCGTTACTGCCGCTGCCGCCGAAACAGCCCCGTGCACATTGCCAGACGTTTACAGCGCTGTTCCAGCCGGCTTTGACTATACCGGCAGCGTGATTTCTTACACGCCCCCTGCGGCTTTGGGCAGCACTTATGAAACCACCTGTGGCGACGGCAGTTTTGCACCGCTACACAGTGCGCTGGATTCTGCCACTGTATCCAGTGTGGTACAAGCGGGCGAAACTTTTTATGCGGCGGCACTGCCCATCCTGTGGGATTTCAGTGCCATTGACGCCACAACACCCGGCAATTACACGGCAATCGGCAACATTTCTATCCCTGCGGGTGCCACGCTTGCCAGCGGGTTACAAAGCACCGTCGTCGTTGCAGTGCAGGTTTCCACTTTGGTGCCGGCTTCAACCACATTGGTCCGCTTTGACGAACCCGACCGCGCCGATGCGGTGGCTTTCCCTGTGGGGGCCACCAAAGAGGAACTTTCCAGCTGGTTTGCCTGTTCTGTTGCTGGCTTTACCGGGTATGATGCGGCGGGCAACGCTTACGACTTCATTTCGGGCGCGTGGTCTTTGGGCGCTGTAAACACCGCCCAGCCCGGCGTGTATTACGCCACTGCTTCCCCCGACCTTGGAACAGAATATACCCTGCAAGAGGGCCTTTCACTGCCAAGCCAGCTTTGCACGGTCTCTATTCAGGCCCCCGGCCAGCCGGATATTAACTGCTGCGTGGCGGGCCGTGGCTTTGTGCATTTCCCCTGGGTGCTTTCTGCCGCGCAGGAAAGCCAGTTGGATGCCTTTACCCTGTTGCTGCAACAAGGCGGCGGTGACTGGGCTTTGATCGATGACGGGGTTTTGTTTGTCGCGGATGGTTTGCAGCTTTCTCAAAAGATACTGACCTATGGCAGCACCTATGGGCTAAAGGTGACTTACCCCGGCGGTGAAACCGACATTTTAACCTTTCGGTATACGGATGTTCTGAGCATTTTGGATTATTCTGGTGGTGACCGGGACGGCGGTGACGTAAGCGGCGAAGAGGAACAAACCGGCTCGCAAACCACCCCTGCTGCCACACCACAGCCTACGGCCACCCCCATTGTCGGTAGCACCCCCGGCGCTGACAGCACGGCACCCGTTGCGCATCCCGACACTGTCAGCACCCCGCAGGCCAGTGCCCCGGTGCAAGGCCCTGCTTTGCAGCAGAGCCAGACCCCATTGGCGGGCAAACCCAGCGCCCCTGCCGCGGCGGACCAGATATCCGCTGGCGGCAAGCTTTCACAGCAGGGCACCGCGGCAGCGCAGCCCCTTATCCCCACAACCGAAACGTATTCACCGGCAAAAACCGTTATTTCCGGCCTGCGCTTAAAGGACCTTTGCAGCGAGGGTGAAACTGTCGTGTTCGGCTCTGGCGATTTGACTGTCAGCATCCCAAGTGCACTGCTTTTATCGCTGCATTTAAAAGATACCGACACGCTGACGGTTGCGCTTACCTGCCCCAAAAGTGGGCAAATCGTCTTGAATGTCGTCGCCTGTGGCAATCAGGTCACGCAGCTGAACGGCACAACCTTGCGGTTGCGGTATCTGCCACAGGGTGACCCCACTGCCCTGCTTGTTCAAAACCAAAGCGATGAACAAATTGACGATGTGACGTATGACGGCGAGTTTTTGCGTTTTGCAGTTGATGCGGCGGGGACGTATACCATTACCGAGCAGCCCGGCACACGGCAGCGGCAAAAGGGGGTTTCCCCGCTTCTTCCTGTATCCGGCGGTTTGCTGCTTGTTGCGGGTGGCAGCACGCTGTTCAAAAGGAGACGCCGTGGAGAATAAAGCGTTGGTATGGCGCCGGTCTTTGATGCTGTTTTTGGTGGCCGCCCTATCCTGTGCCCTGTTTCTTGCACTTTACCATTTTGACAACAAGTACACCAAAACCGCACCGCAACCCATTAACGGCGTGTTGTATGTTTCAAAAACAGACTGGGCCGAAACGCCCCTGCGCTACTTGCGGCAAAGCTGGCGTTTCTACGCAGATCGCCTGTTGACGCCCGAAACTGTAACGCGGCAAGGGGACGATTACCAGTACCTGTCGATTGGAGAAAAAACCAACTTTGCCATGGGGGACTCGCGCCGTTCCCCGCATGGCAATGCGAGCTATGCCCTGACCCTGTATCTACCAGAGGAAACGCATACCTACGCAATCGAACTGCCGGAGATCTATTCGTCTTACCGGTTTTATGTCAACGATCAGCTAAAGCTGCAACTGGGTCTGCCGGATGCAGACGGCTATCAGGCGAAGACCCAGTGCCGCGTCATCACCTTTGAAGCGTCCGGCAAAGTGACACTTTTACTTGCCGTCAGCGACTATTCTTGGGTTTACAGCGGCCTTGTTTACCCGCCCGCCTTTGGTGAGCCAATGAATACCTACACGTTGCGGGGCCTGCGGGTTGGGGTCTGTTTGATCCTCGTCACCGTGGCACTGATGCTTGCTGTTTTTAGCTTCTACATTGCCCTGCGCACCCGCCGTGACAATCATGTCTGGCTTTTCCCCTTGTTGTGCGTTTCAACCGCGTTGTTCACTTCTTACTCCGTGGTCCACAGCATTTTATCATTGCCGGTTCAGCCATGGTATACGGCAGAACTAGTCAGCGGGTATTTGGTCACGCTGCTGGTGGTTCTTTTACACAATCACATCTGTGACACTCAAAAGATTGCACGGGCAATCAGCAATATTGGGGCTGGCGTTGTCTGTTTTTTAGCGCTTCTTTACGGGCTGTTTGCCGCAAAGTTAACTTTACCGCTTATGCTTGCGTTTTCAAATTTAGTATTCTGGTTTAAACTGTTTGTCGCAGTTTACCTTTCGGCCACTGCCGCTTGGGCGGTACGTCAAAATGTGGAAAGAGCGATGATTCTGCTCTGTACCGATATCGTGTACGCCTGTGCCTTTGTTTGGGACCGCCTGTTACCGGGCTATGAACCGGTGCTGGGCGGCTGGTTTCAGGAGTGGGGCAGCTTGGCCCTTGTCCTCGCAACCGGGCTGGTGCTGGGGTATGATGTCACCATGGGGTACCGGCACAGCCTGGTGTACAGCGAAGAACAACGGCAGATGAAACGGCAGCTCGCAATGCAGGTAGAGCATCTGCGCCAGATGAACCAGAAAATCGAAGAGGGTGCCAAGCTGCGCCACGATTTCAGGCACCACCTGCGCACCCTGATGACGCTTGCCGAAGAGGGGCGCTGCGGGGAGCTTGAAAATTACATTCGCGGCATCACAGAAATCAACGAAGGCATCCGGCTTGGCCGCATCACCGACAACATTGAGCTGGATGCACTGGTACAGTATTATAGCGGCCTCGCACAGTTTTCCGGTATTCAGCTTCGCGCAAGGCTTTCCTTGCCTGAAACATTGAATTTCCCCATTGTGGACCTGTGCGGCCTTGTGGGCAACCTGCTGGAAAATGCGGTAGAAGCCTGCCAGCGCCAGCAAAGTGGGGACAAGAAAATTTTTATCGCCGGCAGGCTACAGGGCGGCCAGCTTGAATTTGTCGTGGACAACAGCTTTAGCGGGAAACTGAAGACTCAAAACGGGATATATCTGTCCTCGAAACGAAACGGCTTTGGCCTTGGCATTTCCTCTGTTTTAGAGACCGTGCGGCGGTATAATGGCGTCATAAACCTGTATGCGGACAAACAAGGGTTTCATGCAGAGTTTTCGCTGCCAACAGGAGCAGAAAAACATGACCCATTGCAAAAAGAAGGAAACGTTCCTGTGCAGTAAGCGGGTTGGCCCACTGTACACAAGGGGTATCTCCGCACATCCCTAGCCGCATTGACAATATAAAAAAAGGATGCCCGGCAGGCTGCTGTTTTTTCAGCCTGCCGGGCATCCTTTTTGGTAAAACAAAGCCACAAAGGCTTTCCCTTTGTGGCTTATACCGTTTTAAAATTGAAGTAACTGTTTTTGCCGCCGACTTTTCAACCACTCAAGCCGCAGCCTGTTGAAACTCGTTGCGCTCATCCTGCAAGTGCAGCACTTTTAAAATTGTGTGGTTATAAAACTTTGCAAAGGTGCGGATCAGCGGCCCCACCAGCAGCGCACTGAGCACAGTGCCTACGCCCACGGCGCCGCCCAATAAAAAACCCGCCAGCACAAACACCCAGTCACCCGCTACTTTGACCCAGTGGTACTGCAACCCCGTCAATTGCACAATTTTAAATAACAACACATCGTTGGTATTGTACCCAAACCTGCAACCCACCTGTAATGCCAGCCCCATACTGAGAAATAGTACCCCGCCCGCCAGCATCAGCACCCGCTGTACCAAAGGGTAATCGCCATTCTTGGGTAAAACATCTACCAAAAGGCTTTCGATTAAATTGACGGCCGGGCCGCCGGCCAAAATAATAAACACGGTGCCAACGCCCATGTTTTGCCTTGCCAGCACCAACCCGGCGGCCAGCAGCACCAACATGTGGTACAGCAGGGCCGTGCCGTAGCGAATGTGAAATGTCTTTGAAAGCCCGTCTACCCACACCGAAATAGGGTCAACCCCATACCCACAGCGCAGATAAAAAACGACCCCCACCCCGATCAAAAGCGCCGCTACGCCGCAAAGCAGCATTTTTTTAAAGGTATCCCCTAAATTTTGGCGCGTAAAAAAGTCCTGTTTCCCCATTGCTGTGCCCCCCGCATTGTGCCCCCCGGCATGCCGTTTGCAGGCACAAACCTGCCACGCCTGCAAAACATTATTTTTGCATCTTATCATGCCACAAGCAAACGCACGATGAGAAATCTCACACTATTGACCAATTTACTAAATTTTAATTATAAGACCGCCATGTTTTTGATGAATTTTGGTTTTATTTACCAATATAGAGTAAAGTCAGGTAGTTAGTATGCATTTTGCACACCCATTACCTGACTTTTGTTTTTGTACTTCTTTTTTTAAAAAAACAAGTCTTTACCCGGGTACACGGCCTCACAAGTCAGCCGCAGCCCCAAGCGCCGCAGGGTGCCGGCATCCCCTGAATGCAGCATTTGGGTAGAATGGATCTCGCAGTCTCGCAACCGGGGCAATGCTTCCATTGCGCGGGCCGTCAGCGTGTTGGTCGCCGCCGAAATCGACAATGCAATCAGCACATCATCGAGTTTCAGCAGGGTGCTGCGCCCCCCCAGTATTTCCGTTTTCAGCCGCACGATCGGCTCTAAAATAATGGGGCTGATCAACATGAGGTCATCATCGATATTTGAAAGCGCCTTGATGGCGTTGAGCACCGCCGAAGAAGAGGCGCTCATCAGCTGGCTTGCCTTACCGGTGACAATGCGGCCATCACCCAGTTGAATCGCCGCCGCGGCCGCACCCGAACGGCGCGATTTTTCCAGCGCGGGCGCTACGACCGGGCGGTCCTGCACCGTTACCCCAACCTGTTGCATCACGATTTGTATTTTTTCTACCGCCTGCTCGCTGCCCTTACCCTGACGGTGGTCACACTTTGCCGCAAAATAGCGGCGGATGATCTCCTGCTTACTTGCCTCGCACACCACATCGTCATCCGTAATGGCATACCCCGCCATGTTGACCCCCATATCGGTGGGGCTTTTGTAGTCAAATGCGCCGCCGATCTGCGAAAGTGTGCTGCGCACGATTGGGAACGCCTCAATATCCCGGTTGTAATTGACCGTCGTTTCCCCGTACGCTTCCAAATGAAACGGGTCGATCATATTCAAATCTTCAAGGTCTGCGGTGGCGGCCTCGTAAGCGAGGTTCACCGGGTGTTTGAGCGGCAGGTTCCAAATGGGGAACGTCTCAAACTTTGCATACCCTGCCGGGGTGCCCCGCACCGTTTCGTGGTACACCTGCGACAGGCAGGTCGCCAGTTTGCCGCTGCCGGGGCCCGGCCCGGTCACGACCACCAGCGGTTTTGTTGTTTCGACATAAGGGTTTGCCCCAAAGCCGTTTTCACTGCAAATGTATTCAATTTCGGTGGGGTACCCGCGGATGGGCCGGTGAATATAATTTTTGACACCGCGCATCGTCAGTTTTGCCAAAAACACATCGGCGGCGGGCTGGCCGGTATAGCGGGTAATTACCACGCTGTTGACTGCAATGCCCATATGGCTGATGTCGTCGATCAGCCGCAACACGTCCATATCGTAAGTGATGCCAAGGTCCGCACGTATTTTTGTCTTTTCAATATCCCCCGCAGACACCACAAAAATAATTTCAGCCTGCTCGCGCAGTTCGTACAGCAATTTTATTTTGGCATTTACATCAAAACCCGGCAACACCCGTGCCGCGTGGTAATCGTCAAACAGCTTGCCGCCAAACTCCAGGTAAAGCTTGCCGTTTGCCGCTTCAATGCGCTCTATAATATGTCGCTTTTGCTTTTCAATATAGTGCGCGTTGTCAAAGCCGATCTTCCCCATCTGTGCCTCCCCATCCAGTTTGCGGTTACTGCCGCATACCCGCAAAACAAGGGCCTCTGCACAGTAAACTCTGCCAAAGGCCCCATTTCTAATTCTGATAACTCTATTAGAATACCATTTTGAATCACTTGTTTCAAGAAAAACCGGTAAAACAGAAACAAAACGGTTTTCATCACAAAAAAACCAAAAAAGTTAGAAAAAGGTCTTTTCTTTTATGCCCGGGTATGCTATTATATTAAAGCATCGTTGTGGAGGCGTAGCTCAGCTGGTTAGAGCGTTCGGTTCACATCCGAGAGGTCGCGGGTTCGAGTCCCTCCGTCTCCACCACAAACAGCAGGCAATCAGCATTTATGTTGATTGCCTGCTGTTTTAATTTTAAGCTGATTTACAATTTTTGTGACTTTTTTAAGCCTAACAGGCACACCGGCACGGGCCAGCTTATTGCAGCGCCTGCCACCGAATAGCAAAAAGGCGTGGCAGCTGCCCAACCCGGAACAACTAAAAAGAAAAACAAATTATAAAATAGAATTAAATGAATTGTCCTCATTTCCCGGGTGGTGCCGGCCTGCCTTTTAGCCAAAACTGTCCAACTTTGTAAAAGTGGATATCATCACCACTTAGAGATCCAGCTTGTTCAGCTCCAACTAGTTGCTCACCTGTTTTAAAAGCGCCATTTGCAAGGCCACTATACGCTTTTTTCGCCCCACATAACTATCTGCGATTTCATTCAATAGCAACCCAATTACAAAGCTCTAAAACCAAATATACCACTTTCGTGCTTTTTGTGTGTGCGCAACAATGCGGCCATTTAAGGTACCGCCCGGCGCTTTTTAAAGCCATTCGCCGTAATGCTTGATATACAGCACTTTAACAAGCTGTGCAAACAAAAAATACCCCAGCAAGGCAAGCACAAGCCATGGCACAAATGTGGCCGAAAGCGGCATCATTTCAATGCCCGCCGCAAGGCCGCTGAACCCGACCACCAGTGTGATGATGGTCACGATTATGGTGGAAAACAAAAGTGCGTTCGACGGCCGACTTTGCAAAAAGGGTATTTTTGCCGTGCGGATCGTATAAATGATCAAAACCTGCGACACCGTGCCGAACACAAACCACCCACATTGAAACAGGCCCGACAAGGCCGGGGCGTTGGCACCCATGGCCCACCACATGATGGCAAATACAAAAATGTCAAAAATAGAGCTCAGCGGGCCAAACAACGCCATAAACCGTTTGATCGACTGGGTTTCCCACTTGCGCGGCCGTTTGACATATTCTTCATCCACGCTGTCAAACGGCATGCCCATTTGAGAAAAATCACACAGCAAATTCTGCGTGAGCAGCTGTACCGGCAGCATGGGCAGAAAAGGTAAAAAAATGCTTGCCGCAATGACCGAGATCATATTGCCAAAGTTTCCGCTTGCGGCCATTTTGATATATTTTACAATATTGCCAAAGGTTTTGCGCCCTTCAATAACGCCCTCTTCCAGCACCATCAGGTCTTTTTTCAGCAAGATGATGTCGGCTGTCTCTTTGGCAATGTCCACGGCGCTGTCTACCGAAATGCCGATATCGGCCTGCCGAAGCGCCGGGGCATCGTTGATGCCGTCGCCCATGTAGCCCACCGCATGGCCCGCGGTTTGAAACGCTTTGACCACGCGCTCTTTTTGGGCGGGCGACAATTTTGCAAACAAGTCGTGCTGCTCAATTGCCACCATCAACTCTTTGTCGTCCATTTGGTCCACTTTACTGCCGGTTAGCGGCTGCGCCGCATTGATCCCCACTTTACCGCAGACCTTTACCGCAACCCCTTCGCTGTCCCCGGTCAGTACCACGGTGCGAATTCCGTTTTCTTTCAGCGCAAGAATGGCCGTCTTGGCGCTCTCTTTTGGCGGGTCAAGAAAGCCGATAAACCCGATCAACACCATCTCTTTTTCATCTGCTACGCCAAAAACGCCGCTGCCCGGCACTTCGTTTTTCTGGGCTACCGCGATCATCCGAAGCCCATCCGCATTGTGCTTTTCATACAGAGCCAGCGCGGCAAGCCTTGCCTCTTCGCTCATCGGTAAAATCTGCCCGTTCATTTCAACATAAGAAGAAATGCCGATCATCTCTTCTACCGCGCCTTTTGTGATGAGCTGTCTTTTTCCGTTTTGGTCGGCCAACACCACGCTCATTCTGCGGCGGGAAAAGTCGAACGGGATTTCATCGACACGTGTATACCCGTTCAGCGTGTCCCCCATGCCGTTTTGCTCGGCGCGGTTGATGATGGCAAGGTCGATCAGGTTTTTCAGGCCAGTCTCAAAATAGCTGTTTAAATACGCATGGCGCAATACGCGGGTGTCATCTTCCCCATGCAGGTTCATGTACTTTTCCAGCACAATTTTATCTTCCGTCAAAGTGCCGGTCTTATCCGTGCACAGAATATCCATTTCGCCAAAGGTCTGTATTGCACCCAGCGTGCGAACGATCACCTTGTGCTTTGACATGGAGACCGCGCCCTTTGCCAGGGTGGAGGTCATAATGACCGGCAGCATCTCCGGGGTAAGGCCCACCGCAATGCTGATGGCAAACAGCAGCGCCCCAAGCCAGGCCCCCTTTGTGATGCCGTTGATCAAAAACACGACCGGCAGCATGACAAACATCATGCGCACCAGCAAACTGCTGACCGCCCCCACCCCACGCTCAAAGCTTGTTTTTGCCCGGTCGCCAGAAAGCGATTTTGCCATGGAGCCGAAATAGGTATTGTTGCCCGTGAGCAATACGACCGCCAGTGAGCTGCCGCTTAAAATGTTTGAGCCCATAAAGCCAAGGTTGACAAGGTCTGTCAGCGCTTCTTGTGCCTTTGCGGGCACAACATTAAACTTTTCAACCGGGTTCGATTCGCCCGTCAGCGCAGACTGCGCCACAAACGTGTCTTTTGTGGAAAGGAACCTGACATCTGCGGGCAGCATATCCCCGGCGGAAAGGCGGATGATATCCCCCGGCACGACATCCTCCATCGGGATCGAGATCGATTTTCCATCCCTGATCACGTCCGACGTGTTGGAGATCATTTTAGAAAGCTCGGCAGCGGCGGCATCGGAACGCTGATTTTGGATAAAGGCGACCAGGCTGGACAGCAGGACCAGCGATAAAATGATGATCACCGTCATATAATCTGCCCGCGAAGACATCACAACGTCGGTAAAATAGGTGATACCCGCGATAAACAGTAAAATGATGTTGAACGGGGTTACAAAGGATTCGCGCAACCGGTGCAAAAGCGTGTGTTTTGACCCGGTCGTGATGATGTTTTTGCCGGTTTCCTCCTGCCGCTTTTCAGCCTCTGCTGTGGTAAGCCCCCCTTGCACCGTTTGCAACCGGGCAAGCAGCTCGTTTTCTTGCAGAAAAGCGAAAACGCGCAGGGCCTCCTCTGTATTGCGCTCATTTTGGAGCGTCTTGTTGGCACGGATATTTTTTTTGATGCGATTCACTGGGCTCAAGTCCTCTCTTGTTGGATTTTCCAGCGAAAACACAGTGCGGCAATAAAAAAAGCCGCCCAAAAGGCGGCACGTAACACAGGCTTATCATTCCATTGGCCGAAAAAAGGCAATGGACAATAACCCGCGTTTCACGTTGACGCCCTGTTTTGTATTTTCGTCGGAATAGGTTGATCGGCCGTCCGTACTTTTGGGTTTCGCGTCCATTGTCCCACTTCCCTTTTCCATAGCATAACTAACAACTACATTTTACTGTTTTTATTTAAAATGTCAATCAAAAGCGTACTGGTTCCCAATGTAAGGGCATGGATATTTTCTTTATAAAAAACCGGCGCTTGCTTGAATTTCTCTTACCCCCTCATTTTGCAGTTGTCCTTATTTTTATTCTTTCCACTTGAAGCAGTATATCCGTTATGGTACGATATCCACCAAGAGATGCCTGCATGTAGAATACAGCAGGCTTAACCTGTTTTCATCTTACAAAGGTGTGCGAAATGAAAAGTTTTATAAGAAAACATGTTCATATATTTACCTATACAATAACTGCAATTGGCGCCGTAATGTGCGCAACGGGAATTGGGTGGATTTTTCGGATTGCCGGTTTTCCTGAAACGAACATTGTAATTGTGTATATTTTGTTTATCCTTTTAATCGCACGCCTGACACAGGGTTATTATTATGGTATTGCCGCATCAGTTCTTGCAACCCTTACCTTTAATTATTTTTTCACCAAACCGTACTATACTTTATCGGTTAGCGACCCCTCTTATCTCGTCACCTTTGTTATCATGACACTCACAACATTGATTACCAGTACACTAACTTCCAAAGTAAAAAAGAGCGCTTTTATCGCTTTGGCAAAAGAGGCCGAGACGAGTGCGCTTTTTCAGCTCACTAACCGCCTGACCGATGCCGCGACGATTGCCGACATTGCGGGAATAGCGACCAACACCATTAGCGCCATCATGAACTGCCGTGCCGCATTCCTTTGCTTTGACGAAAACGGCCAGCCGGAGCAAAGTTTTATTCAACAGCAAGGTGAAAAAGAGCAGGTTCGCCGGCACGTGGAAAACCCTGTTGACCTAAAGCACCGAATTGAGGGCCTTCGCACCCCATACGACATTGGAAACGAGTTTTATGACTGGCCCATCTATGGACGAAATACGATTTTAGGGGTGCTGCGCATCCCGGTAGAGACCGCACGCTTGATGAGTGAGGCGCAAACCCGTCTTTTACACTCGATGATTGAAAGCACAGCGCTTGCCATGGATCGTTTTCGCAGTGTAAAAGAAGAACAGAAGTCACGGCAGGAAACCGAACAGGAACGTTACCGGAGCAACCTCTTGCGCGCGATTTCGCATGACCTGCGCACCCCGCTTTCCGGCATTATGGGTACATCGGAAATGCTGATGAGCATGACCGATGAAACCGATGAGCGCCATGCCCTTGCCGCAGATATTTACAGCGATGCCGACTGGCTGCATTCTTTGATGGAGAATATTCTTAATTTGACGCGGCTTCAGGATGGCAACCTTGTTTTGAGCAAACAACTGGAAGCGGTGGAAGAAGTGGTAGGGGTTGCAGTTGCCGCATGTGCCAAACGGGCACCAAACCATGAGATCACGGTATGCATCCCCGATGAAATGTTGCTTGTACCGATGGATGCAAGGTTGATCGAACAAACCCTGGTCAACCTGCTTGATAATGCCATCAAGCACACTGCGCCAGAACAGGAAATTTGTGTATCTATTCAAAAGGACCAAACTAACGATCAGGCCATATTCACCATTGCAGATCGCGGCAGCGGCATCAGCGAAGATGATTTGCCCAACATTTTTCAGGCCTTTTATACCACACGCACAAAAGGCCCGGACACTGCTCGCGGCGTGGGGTTAGGGCTTGCTATTTGCCGCTCTGTTGTTGCGGCACATGGCGGCACCATCTGTGCCCGAAACCGAACCGACGGCCCTGGGTCCGAATTTGTATTCACGCTGCCACTGGAGATGAAAAAACATGATGAGCAACAATGAAACCATTCTCATTGTTGAGGATGACACTCAAATTCGAAACTTTATCTGCTATTCGTTAAAGCAGGCCGGGTTTTCCTGCATTACTGTCAGCACTGCGCAGGGCGCGCTTTCACAACTGGTATCCGGCCAGATTGACCTGATGGTGTTAGACCTTGGCTTACCTGATTTTGACGGGATGGAAGTGATTAAAAAAGTTCGTGAATGGTCTACTTTGCCGATCATTGTAGTCTCTGCGCGGGACCAGGACAAAGAAAAAGCCGCGGCTTTAGATAGTGGCGCGGACGATTACCTCACAAAGCCTTTTTCGGCAACGGAACTGCTGGCACGCATCCGTGTTGCTCTGCGCCACCTCTATCAAGAGGGCCGCGGCAGAAATTCCCCTATTCTCTGTGTCGATCAACTTTCGATCGATTTGGTCAAACGCCTCGTTTTTTTGAATGACATTCCGATTCACCTCACCCCTTTGGAATACAGCCTTCTGGCCTTGCTTTTTAATAACGTTGGCAAAGTGCTTACCACCAAATATATCATCAACGAACTTTACGGCGTTGGGTATGGCACCGACACACAGGCCCTGCGCGCGTTGATGGCAGGTCTGCGGCGAAAAATTGAGGAAAACCCGGCAAAACCGCGGTATATCCTTACCGAAATTGGTGTGGGGTACCGACTGGTAGACGAATAGCCGGTCGCCCACGATACACCCGACAAACGCATGTCTTTAAAGACAAACAGGCGCCCCAGTTTATTCTGGGGCGCCTGTTTGTTTTCTCACAGCTTTCTCACACAAAACCCACCTCTCTCACACTAAAGTCACAAAGTTGGGGGTACTATATCACTGCAATGGAGTTCTGGAATTAAGATAATATAGTCCCTATGAAAGCAGTGAAAACATTGAGACAACACGACTACCAAATGAAATTGAACAGCAACCTTTCTGCGTTTGCCGGCCAGCATCCTTTGCTTGCTCTTTTGATGGCCTTTGTTCTTTTGCCCATTTTGCTGTTATTGGCCATCTGTGCATCGGCATATCTAATTGCACTGCCTTTGGGGGTTTTTCTTGGGTGGTTTTAACCGACATCGTATTAAAAGAGGGCTACCTTATGGGCTTTGAGAAACCGGTAAACAAATTTGAAGATTTAAAAATGCTTTGCGATGCCGTGCGCACGTTTGCCGAGAGCAAAGATTATTCAGAATGTGAAGTGTTGATTTTTGAAGCGATGAAAAATCATCCGCACTCCCCCGAACCGCACAACCTAATCGGCATCATTCTGGAGAAGCAAGGCAACCATATGCTGGCTATGAAGCATTTTCGGGCGGCGGCGGCACTGGATCCCGCATACCTGCCTGCAAGACAAAACCTTACGAACTTTGGCACTTTTTTTTCTTCTGGCGGGTATGCCTTTGATGAAGGCGACTGCCCGCAACAATAGCGCAATAAATCAGAAACACGCAATTTGTATTCTCAGGAGGCATAAATAATGCAATCAACTGGCAATAAAAAAGCTGATGAAACTTATACAATCGTGATTGGCTGCGGTCGCCTTGGTGCCGACCTTGCCAACCGGTTTTCGGACGAAGATGGAGATGTGCTTGTGATCGACAAAAGCAAAGATGCATTTCGCAAACTTTCACCTTCTTTCGGGGGTCTTACCGTCGTAGGGGACGCAATGGACTTTTCCGTTTTGAAAGAAGCGCAGATTGAAAGGGCACACCTGATCGTCGCTGTCACCGACAATGACAATGCGAATATTTTTGTGGCACAGCTTGCCCGCCAGACGTTTCAGGTTCCCCGTGTCATTATCCGGCTTTACGACCCCGAAAGAGAATGCGTTTATCATACGCTGGGTATCGACACTATTTGCCCTGCCATTTTGTCGGCAAACGCGATTTATAAAATTTTATCTGAAAAAGACGGGCAGCCCAGTTGATAAAAGGAGAACAGCAATGAAAACAAACATACTTTTGGTTGGCGGCAGGAGCAAAGCAAAATCACTGGCAATTTCGTTGACTCACAAAGGCTACCACGTAACCGCAATCAATGAAAATTATGAGGACTGCATAAAATTGGCTGAAATTGAATCAGTGACGGTGATCAATGGCGATGGCACGAGACCTTTTGTTCTGGAGGATGCCAATGCCCCAGAGATCGATATTGCAATCGCACTCACTTCAAAAGATGAAGATAACCTTGTTATTTGTGAACTTTGTAAAAAGAAGTTTTTTGTAAAGAAAACCGTTGCACTTTTAAATGACCCAAAGAAAACCGATTTCTTTTACAGCATGGGGGTTGACAGTGTTGTCTGCGCAACTTCAGCAATTTCCAACATTATTGAACAACAGGCCTTTCTGGACAAAATGGCAACGTTGGTACCCATTGGCGAGGGCAGGGTCAGCATTGCAGAGGTGCCGATTGTTGAAACGTCGCCTGTCATTGGCAAGAAGCTGTGGGAGATCAATCTGCCAAAGCAGGTCGTGGTAGGCTGTATTCTGCGAGGTGACACGACAATGGTACCAAGAGGAGACTCCCGCATCCTCGCTGGCGACATGCTTGTTTTGATCTCTTCTAACCAGCAGGAAGTAGAAGCCATTAAAGAATTGACTGGGCGGTGAACCGCATGATCCTCAAAATATTGAATCGCAGTAATTTTGGCAAACTGATGCTGTTAGTTGGGGGATTGATCGTCGTTCCGGTACTTGTAATCCCGTTTTACCCTCAAGACCGTGTGTTTGCATGGTCCTTTCTTTTGCCCTCTGCTGCTTCCCTGCTTGCCGGACTTGCCGTTTGTCTTCTGAAAAAAGACAACGAGCCAAAACTGGAGTGGCGCTCTTCTGTGATGCGCAGCAGTTTGACAGTGCTTTTTGCATGGGGCTGGGGCATCCTTTTAGGGGCGCTGCCTTTCATTTTAAGCGGGCAGCTTACCTGGGTACAAGCCCTGTTTGAAGCGGTCAGCGGGTGGACAACGACAGGGCTTTCTGTCATGGATGTCTCCCATACCTCTCATATCTTTTTGTTTCACCGCAGCTTTATGCAGTTTTGCGGCGGCTTGGGTTTTGTTATGATGATGGTCACACTGGTGAAAGACAAACAGTCAATGAACCTCTATAACGCCGAAGGCCACCCGGACAAACTGGTGCCAAATTTAAAGAAAACCGCACAGACGATCTGCGTGATGTACAACGGCTTTTTGGCGGCTGGCACCCTTGCTTATGTGCTTGCCGGCATGAATGTTTTTGAAGCGCTCAACCATGCGATGTGTTCCCTTTCCACCGGTGGTTTTTCTACTCGGTTAAACAGCATTGGGGAGTACCACAGCTTTTCTATTGAGTTGATCACCATTGTTTTGATGCTGATCGGCACGACCAACTTTGCGGTTTTGCTGCTTTTGGTGAAACGAAAATGGAAACAGGCGTTTGGGGTCAGCGAAGTCAAATTCATGTTTTTGCTTTTGTTGATTTTCGTGCCCGTCACCGCAATTTCACTGGTTTTTGGCATGCATATAGGTGTCGCAGAAGGGTTTCGCCGGGCGTTGTTTGATATTACCTCTGCGCTTTCTACGACCGGGTATTCCAGCATGAGTTATGCCTCCTGGCCGCCTTTGGCCATTGGCGTTTTAATTTTAATGATGCTGATTGGCGGTGGCATCGGCTCTACTGCAGGCGGCATCAAGCTTTCCCGCGTTTACCTGATGTTGCGTATCACCATGCAGAACATCAGAAAAAGGTTGTTACCACCAAGAAATGTCGATTCTCCTTATTATATCCGCGCGCAGGGTAAAACCCCTATCGATTCCTCTCTTGCGCTCGACACAAGCGGGTTTATTACCTGCTACCTTGGCCTTTACATTGTGGGCAGCCTGCTGTTGACCGTCACTGCAAACTGTTCTCTTACAGAGGCAATGTTTGAGTTTGCTTCTGCTATTGGTACGGTAGGCCTTTCGATTGGTATCACCTCCCCAACAACCGGGGCCGCAACGCTAATTATTGAAATCTTCGGCATGTTATTGGGGCGTCTTGAAATTTTCATTGTACTGATTGGTATTTATTCAGGCTTTACAGCCTTAAAACAAAAAGCAAAAAAACACCCCGCATCTTATTGAGTCCACGCCTTTTGGTTACACAAATTGAATGAACTTTGCTTTCTAATCATTGGCCACGCCGAAATACAAAAGGGGAACGCTTAACCTTTGGGTGCCTTGGGTCGGCATCCTGCAGGCAGCAAGTGGCTTCCATCATATTAAACTGTTTCGCCCAGCTGATCTGCCTCGGCGGGCAGCAGCATTAAATATCGCGTGCGTAGATAAGGAGAACTGTATGTATATTATTATTGTGGGTTGCGGAAGGCTTGGCAGCGCGCTTTCAATGGAATTGTCGGATGCAGGACACAATATTTCCGTTGTTGACCGCGACTCAAAAAAGTTTGAATTGCTTGGTAGCGGTTTTAACGGACTTAGTGTAAAAGGAATCGAGTATGACAACAAGGTCCTCGAAGAAGCCGGCATTGACCACGCGGATTATCTTCTTTCGCTGACACCGGATGATAACCTCAATATTATGGTGTCATTGATTGCCAAGGAATGTTTCTCGGTGCCGCGCGTAATTTCAAGGGTAAATGAATTTTCAAAACAGAGAGTTTATGAATTGATGGAGATCGAAACCATCAACCCCACCGAGCTGATCTCCTATCTCATTAAAAGCAAGATCGAGGGAATTCAAAAATGAAATCAATTATTATTGGTGGCGGAAAAGTTGGGTATAACCTTTTGAAACTGCTCAAAGAGCGCGGCTATGATGTCACGCTTGTCGAAAGGAATGAAGATGTCTGCAAAAAAATTGCAGAGGATACCGATGCCGACATTATTTGTGGGGATGGCACGGATATCAGCGTATTACAAGATGCGGGGATTCTGCGGGCTGATATTATTGCCTCGGTGACAGGCAATGACGAGGAAAACCTTGTCGTTTGCCAGATTGCAAAAAAAGGCTTTCACATCAGAAAATCGATCGCGCGCATCAACAACCCAAAGAACATCGAGACCTTTAAGCTGCTGGGTGTCGACCAGACTGTTTGCAGCACTGCGGTTATCGCAAGCCTGATCGAATACGAGTTTGACCGGGATGTCTGCCGCATTGTGCAGACTTTTGACAGAGGCGCCATGATATTGGTCGAAGTTCAGGTGAACGAAACGAACCGGTGGCTGAACAGCTTTGTAAAAGACCTTACCCTGCCGCCTCAGTGCACACTTGCTTCTATTTTGCGCAATGAAACGGTGATTTTCCCCCGGGGTGATACGCAAATTTTGCTCAATGACAACATCCATATCATAACAAATCAATCGATTTTCCCTGAAATCAAAAAGCTGATTCAAAACGGAGATACTCGGCATGAAAAACGAAAAAAATGAGGCCGTCGGCCTGCTCACGGAGATCCTTTACGCCGCTTTTTATTGCGGCGTATTTATTGCACTTGTATTTTTGATTGTGCGGTGATGTTATGAAAAACACTCAACTGCGCTACCCTAATATCCATATTGTCAGTTACTATACGGGTTACATCGTTCTTGGTACCGCCCTGCTGATGGGCATCCCACTTTTGACATCACTGCTGATGGCGGAATGGGCCCCGGCACTGGATTTTACCATCAGCATGTGCGTTACCGTAATTGTTGGCCTTGTGCTGATGATCCTTGGCAGAAGAACGCATACCGACAATTTGCAGGTGGACTGGAAGCTGGGCTTTATTATTGCGGCCTTGTCGTGGATCATGCTGATGTTTCTTTGTTCTATCCCCTATCTTTTAAGCGGGCACGTGAAAAGCCTGCTTGACGGTTGCTTTGATGTGATGAGCGGCTTTACGACTACGGGCCTTGTGATGACGCAGGATCTGGACCACCTGTCTACCGGGCTGAACATGTGGCGGCATATGCTGACCTTTATCGGCGGGCAGGGCATGGTGGTTTTGGCGCTGAGCTTTTTGGATAACCATATCGGGGGCGCCTACAAAATGTACTGCGGCGAAGGGAAGGACATCAAGCTTTTGCCGAACGTAAAAGATACCACGCGCTTTATTTGGAAGATCAGTATGATCTATCTGCTTGTCGGCACGCTGGCACTTTGGGTCTGCGGCATGGTGATTGGGCTTTCTCCTTTGCCGGCGTTTTTGCACGGGCTTTACATTTTTGAATCCGCGTGGAGCACGGGCGGGTTTGCCCCAAATACGCAAAATATGATGTATTACCACAGCTTCGCGTACGAGATCATCACCATTATTCTTTTCGTGCTTGGCTCTTTAAACTTTGGCCTTCACTATGCAATCTGGCAGGGCAAGAAAAAGGAAATGGTCAAAAACATCGAAGTGCAAAGCTTTTTTGTGACCTCTTTTCTGCTTACCGCGTTTGCCGTTACGAAGCTTTCGCAGTCCGGGGTCTATACCAATGCCGTGGCAAGCTTTCGGCGTGTGGTGTACACCGTTTTTTCGGCCCACACCACGACGGGGTTTAGCAACGTATACGCAAGACAGTTTGCAAACGAATGGGGCGATTTTGGCATTCTGATCTTGGTGATCGCGATGCTGATCGGCGGCTCGGCCTGTTCGACTGCGGGTGGTTTTAAGGGGCTGCGGGTAGGGATCGTTTTTAAGGGCATCGTTTCCGACATAAAAAAAATACTGTCGCCCGAAAGAAGCATCCGCGTCCAAAAGTATCACCATATTAAAGATTACATCTTAGACGACGCGACCGTTAAGGCTTCCGCCCTGATCATTGTATGCTATGTCGTTTTATTTGGAATAACGACACTGCTGGGAACCTTTTATGGGTACCCGCTTGCCGAATCGGCATTTGAGGCGGCGTCGGTGACCGGCAATGTCGGCCTGAGCATCGGTGTTACAAGCCCGGCAATGCCCGCGCTTTTAAAGGTGCAATATATCCTTGCCATGTATCTTGGGCGGCTGGAATTCATTTCAGTTTTCTCCCTCTTTGGTTTTCTCATCGGAGGTATTAAAAAAGTATGCGCAAAGGATTGAGAACGCTTTTTTTGCTTTTCATTTTGACGGCTTGCTGTACCATTGGGATAAATGCGGCGCAAACGACCCGTATCAACGACCTTGTAAACAATGCAAAAGCCTATGATACGCAAACTGTGACCGTGCAGGGAGAGGCCATTGGTGAAGCTTTGGAGCGTGGAGACCACGCTTGGGTGAATATGAACGACGGCTCAAACGCCATTGGGGTGTGGATGAGCGCGGCGGATGCAAAAACTATTAAAACTTACGGGGATTATAAGCATGTGGGCGACACCCTTAAAGTGACAGGCGTTTTTTCACGCAGCTGCCCGGAACATGGCGGCGATGTGGATATTCACTGCGCTTCCATCGAGATCGTCAAAAGCGGCTATGACGTGAAACTCAAACTATCAAATTCTGAAATCATCATTGCGGCAATACTTTTATGCGCAGCGGCAAGCCTTTCTTATCTTTACTATAAAATTTTCAGACGTAAAAAAGCGTAAACCCGTTTTTGCCCGTGCCCGTTTACCCGTGTCGGCAGGGCATTAAACGGCCCGCTTTATGCGGCGGCGCGCCGCTAAGAGGCTGCACCCCACGGGGCTTTGCCACCGCGCGTGCCGCTTTGCTTTTCACGCCCTAACCCCGCGGGGCTTTGCCCCGCCGTCTTTTACACAAACAGCAGGCGATCAGCATTTTATGTTGACCGCCTGCTGTTATTTTTGCGCCGGCTGCCGGTGCCGCCTTTCGATGCCCAGCTAGTCTTTGATTTGGCAGGCGCAAGTTCTTACGAATATTCGGTAAAATCGTGAGGTGTCTGTATGACAAGAAAACACACGGCAGCTCACCCCGACATACGGCCCGGGCCTCCCCCTTTCAACTTTCATCTGTTGCAATTACAACCGCTTTGCCCTGCGCTTTGCATTATACTGGTAGCATACCTGGTAATGCCCGCAGCCCGCAGTGGCGGGCTGCCTTGATGATGAAGGAGGAACCCCCATGAGTATGTTTTGTTATCAATGCCAAGAGACTGCCGGCGGCAAAGGCTGCGCCCTGCGCGGGGTCTGTGGAAAAACCGAAGAAGTGGCCAACCTGCAAGACCTTTTACTCTATACGTTAAAAGGCATTTCGATCATTGTGACCGAAACCAAAACGGACATTGCCGCACTGGGCGAGACGAACCACGCGGTATTGCGCAGCTTGTTTATGACCATTACCAACGCAAACTTTGACGACGGCGCGATCGAAGCGCAGATCACCACCCTGCTGGGCATGCGGGATGCCCTGCGCAGTTCTACCCGCTTTGCCGGCACGCAGGACGCCGTCACCTTTGCCGTGCAGTCTAAAGAAGAGATGCTGAAAAAAGCCGCCACCGTTGGGGTGCTTGCGACCGAAAACGAAGACGTGCGGTCTTTGCGCGAAATGATCACTTACGGGCTGAAAGGCATGGCTGCCTATACCGAACACGCGCACAACCTTGGCAAAGAGGACTTTTCTATCTACGCGTTTATTTATGAAGCGCTGGCGGCAACACTAAACGACACTCTAACCGCCGACGATTTGGTAGCGCTGACACTGAAAACCGGCGAAGTGGGGGTTGCGGCAATGGCCCTGTTGGACGCGGCCAATACCGCGCGGTTTGGCAACCCTGAAATGACCACAGTCGAGATCGGCGTGCGAAAAAACCCCGCAATTTTGATCTCCGGCCACGACCTGACCGACCTGGAACAGCTTTTACAGCAGACAGAAGGCACCGGTGTGGATGTGTACACCCACAGCGAAATGTTACCCGCCCACTATTACCCTGCCTTTAAAAAGTTTGCACATTTTGCCGGCAACTATGGCAACGCGTGGTGGAAACAGCTGGAAGAGTTTGTGTCTTTCCGCGGGCCGGTACTGTTTACGACCAACTGCATTGTGCCGCCCCGCAGCGAAGAAGTGCGCGGCAGAATTTTCACCACCGGCTCTTGCGGGTACCCGGGCTGCACCCACATTGAGGCGGATGAGACCGGCAAAAAAGATTTTTCTGCCATCATTGCGCTTGCCAAAACCCTGCCTGCCCCGCAAGAGATCGAAACCGGCAGCATTGTGGGCGGGTTTGCACACCACCAGGTGTTCGCCCTTGCCGACAAAGTGGTTGATGCCGTAAAAAGTGGTGCGATCAAAAAGTTTTTTGTGATGGCGGGCTGCGACGGGCGGATGAAATCGCGCGAATATTACACCGAATTCGCTGAAAAGCTGCCGAAAGATACCGTAATTTTAACCGCGGGCTGCGCAAAATATCGCTACAACAAGCTGCAACTCGGCGACATTGGCGGCATCCCCAGAGTGCTGGACGCGGGGCAATGCAACGATTCGTATTCGCTGGCGCTGATTGCACTGAAACTGAAAGAAGTGTTTGCGCTAAACGACATTAACGATTCGCCGATTGCGTTCAACATTGCGTGGTATGAGCAAAAAGCGGTGATTGTATTGCTGGCCCTGTTGTCTCTTGGTGTCAAAAACATTCATCTTGGCCCCACGCTGCCCGGCTTTTTGTCGCCCAATGTCGCCAACGTGCTGGTTGAAAAGTTTGGGATTGCCGGGGTCGGCACGGTAGAAGACGATCTTCAACTTTTTATGCAAGCCTGATATCATTTTTTTATTGCAACAAGCAAGGAAAGGCCGGGGCAAATTGCCCCGGCCTTTCCTTGTTGCCACTTAAAACACTGCGGCTTAGGTTTGCCTGTTTTGCGAGAGGGGCACACCCCAATTGCCTTTTGGGGTGTGCCCTTATTGATGAGCTGTTTTGGCTGGTGTACGCCTTTTTGCTAAAGCCCAAAGCCGGTACCATCAACAACCGCAACCTGATTCTTTTTACCCGTGCGGTCTTGTGGCTGACAGCATAGGCGGCAAAAAACGGCGGGTATCCCATTTTTATTTATACCAGCCATGAGGCGCCGCGCCTTGCCAGCGGAGCACCCCGTGCTTTTTTAGCAAGGATTTTTGAGAGAACTTTTTTACGAAAACCGCAAAAATCACCTGCCGTGCTCTGACAGGTATTTTACTGCCCGTGGGAACGCCTGTCTTTCGTGTTCCATGCAAGAACTTTTGCTGCAGAAAAGTTTTTTACGGCAGGTGCGACGGCCAGTGCGCTTTGAACTTACGGTGCCCGTAAACCTGATGTTTTTTGTGCCAAACTAGTTGCCGAGAAATAAATTGCCTAGCAATAAAAATGGTCAAATATAGGTTGACAATTTTTACAATTTCACTTATTATACTACTTATAATAAGTTTTGAAATAACTGTTGGAGGTGAGTAGCTTGAACGGCACTGCCCGTCTAAAACAAGACCATGTGGACGCGGTGCGCTGGGCACTGCACGCAGCACGCAGCGCCAGCATTCGCACCCTTGCCCATACCACCGGCCTTAGTTTTGCCACTGTTGCCGGCATTATGGCCGAGCTGGTACAAACCGGTGAAGCCCTGCCGGGGGAAGTATTGCCCTCCGGTGGGGGGCGCCCGGCGCAGAGCTACCGGTTTGATGCCGCCCACGCACAGATATTGACGGTTTCGGCGCAGGCGCGGGGCAACCAAAACGTTGTTTTTGCACAGGTGCGCGACCTGTATGGCGAAACGGTATACCAAACCGAACTGGTGCTGGATACTTTTACCCTTGCCGATTTTGAAACCGTAATCGACCGTTGCCGCGCTGCCTGCCCCGCTGTTTGGGTGCTGGCGCTGGCACTGCCCGGTGTCGTGCACGAGGGGCGTGCGGTCACCAACGACTACCCCGCACTGGTGGGGGTGGATTTTCAAAACTTACTGGAGGCAAAGTACCGCTTGCCGACCTTGATCGAAAATGATGTCAATGCCGCGATTGTGTGCCACGCGCTGCCAGACGGCATTGTGGCAGGGGTGTATTTCCCCCGCCGGTTTTGGCCGGGCGGTGCGGTATGCATCCATGGCACTGTGCTGCACGGGGCCGCGGGGTATGCGGGCGAAGTGGGGCTGCTGCCACTGGGTGTGGACTGGCTGGCGCTGGACTATGCAAACCCCACCGCCACGGCAAGTGCGGTGGCAAAGGCACTTTGTACCTTTTGCGGGTTGCTGAACCCGGACCTGCTGGTGCTGTACGGAGACTTTTTTACCCCCGCCATGCAGCAGGCAACACACGACGCCGCGCGGCAATGTGCGGCAGGTGGGTTGCTACCACCGCTGCTGTACCGCGACGCACTGCGCGAAGATATTTTTGCGGGCCTTTTTGTGAAGGGGCTACAGATCTACCGCGATGCACTGCACCACCCTTACCCGTTTTCAACAGAAAATACAGAATTGTCAGGAGAATAACGATGATTTTTCTTGCACTGATCTACCTTGCTTTCATCAGCCTTGGCTTGCCGGATTCTCTGCTGGGTTCCTCCTGGCCGCTGATGCATTTGTCGTTTGGCGTGCCGGTGGGCAGCGCCGGGTTTTTGGCCATCATTGTCTCTACCGGCACCATTTTATCCAGCCTGCTGTCACACCGGCTCATCCGCCGGTTTGGCACCGGTGGGGTGATGGTGGGCAGTGTTTCGCTGACTGCCATCGCTCTGCTGGGCACATCACTGGCCCCGTCGTTTTGGATGCTGATCGTACTTGCCATCCCGATGGGGATCGGGGCCGGCGCGGTGGATTCGGGCCTCAATGCCTTCGTTGCCAAGCATTATGCGGCAAAGCACATGAACTGGCTGCACTGCTTTTGGGGCGTGGGCGCGATGCTGGGGCCCATCCTGATCTCGGCCCTCACAAAATCCGGTTTCGGGTGGCGCAGCGGTTATTTTTCCATTGCGATGTTGCAGGTTGCGCTGGTGACGCTGCTGTTGTTTTCGCTGCCAATGTGGCGGCAGTTTGAGCGACGCAGCGCGCGAGGAGAGGCAGAACACGACACAGAAGAAAAAGCAAAACACACGTCTTTGCTGGCCCCTCTGCGGGCGGCGGGTGCCAAATACGCGATGGCGACCTTCTTTTTATATGTCACGGTAGAAAATTCGTTTATGCTGTGGGGCGCAAGCTACCTTGTAAAGGTAAAGGGCAACCTGCCGGCGGATGCTGCGGGCTGGGTATCGCTGTTTTTTGTGGGCATTACCGCGGGGCGCGCGCTGAGCGGCATTTTGTCTGCTAAACTGAGCAGTGAAAAACTGATACGCCTCGGCATTATGCTGGTGCTGGGCGGCCTTGTGGTGCTGTTGCTGCCACTGCCAAACGCCGTTGCCCCCGCGGCGTTGCTGGTTATTGGGTTTGGGCTGGCCCCTATTTTCCCCGCCATGCTGCACCTGACCCCGGTGTATTTTTCAAAACAGGACACACAGGCCTCAATGGGCCTGCAAATGGCCTGCGCCTATACCGGTTCTACGCTGATGCCGCCGCTGTTTGGCCAGATTTTTGCCCACACTACCTTTGCGCTGATGCCGGTTTTTCTGCTGGTGGGCAGCGCCGGGGTACTATTTTGCACCACAAGGCTGGCGCAGATTTCAAAAAAGCAGGCGGCAGACCAGCAAGCTGGCTAAGCCACAGGGTCTCACCGTGCCAATACAAAACTCCCACACAAAAAGGCGCCTTACGGCGCCTTTTTACGTGGGAGTTATCTGTTTTGCAAAATATACTCTTCATAAGGGCTGAAAATATCGGCAAGGCCGGGGTTTTGCAATAGTTCTCGCATGATCTCAAACGGGTAAAAATACTCGGCATCGGTGGGCTGCATGGGTAGCCCTGCGGCTTGATATGCCTTTTTGCAATAATCACTGCAACCCAAAAAATATGCGCGCAGCGACAGCCGCCCCTCTGTTTGGCGCTGTTCATCCCAGCGCTGCTCTATCGCAGCTTTTTCCTGCTGCATGCGCGCAAAATAGGCCTCCACCTCTTCGCCGCGATAGGGGTGCGCCATCAGGGCCGATGATTCGGTGAGGTAGATTTTGATTTTTTCTTTACAAAAAGACAGCGCATTATCCTGCGGGGGGCCATCGTTGATGACCTGCATGCACCGGATCACATCCTGGTATTTTTCATCCCGCACAAAGGTGCTTAAAAACTTGCGGCCAATTTCGTACTGCTGATATTGTTGCTGCGACCTTGTGCCAAACAACAGCATATGCGCATAAAATAACTTATACGCATCCACAATTTCGTCTTTGGAGTTTTTTAAGTGGCTGATGGGGCGGTAAAACAGCGAATTTTCTTCCGGCGGGGTTGCAAGGGCCTGCATATAATCGTGGACGATTTTGTGCGCTTCGATCAAGTTCACAGTAGTCCCCCCATTCTTGCCAGCCGGGCAAATGGTCAGGCCAGCGTGAATTGTACCAGCTTTTGTTCATTGTACCGCGTTTTTGTCCGCAGAGCAAGCACGGTATAAAGAAACGGGTCACAAATACTTTCGCACAGCACCAACCAGCACCACTGTTTGCAACTTTGCTGTGAATGTTGTACGGCAGCATGCTTTGCTCGCCGGTACAAAAAAGGCGCTCTTGCGGCGGTCACCTACCACCACAAGGACGCCGTTTTTATTCAGCCTGCCCATTGCAACATTGCGGGGCCGCCGTAAATTTTACTGTTTTCAGCAGTCGATATTCGCCTTGCGCGCCTGGCTACAAAGGTCTTTTACTTGCAGCGTATAGGTTTTGCCGTCTTTGATAAAATGGGTGCCGCACTGGCGAAATGAAAAATGCACCCCGGCCGCCTGGCACTGGCTGCGCAGTGATAACACCCAGTCGTACTGCAGCGGGCGGGCAAATTTGTCCGACTCGCCGCCCGCGACCACCAGTTCTACCCCGTCAAGGTAAGGCGCAAGGTCAATGGGGCCGATTAGCGGTTGGCAGATGATGTTTTTATGGGGGATGGCAAGCGATGAAAAAATGGCAAGGCGCTCGTCGGCCCGCTGCTGGTTTTCTACCGTGCAACCCACCGTGATATTTTCGTACCCGGTGCCCCAGTCCGGCGGGGCACAGGCCGCAAACCGCTCGATGCGCTTCGTGAGGAACATAAAATGCAGGTCCTGCCGCTCACGGATCATGCGCCAACAGTCGGCCCGCCATGGGTCGGCATCCGGCAGCAAAAAATCGCTGGCAAAGCACAGGTACACCAGCTGCTGCGGCTTCATTTTGTATTCGCCGTTCTTCTTCCGTTCTACCGGGGCGCAAAACCGTGGGGTCTGCACGACCTCGCCAGTATCAACCCCGCGCTTTGCATCCCCCTTGTGGATGTAGCAGAATTTGCAGCCCTCGCTATACCTGTGGCAGCCACGCCATGGGTCCCAACGCGCCATAGGTGCCCCCTCTTTTTATATTGTTTTGCCGCCGGTGGGCGGGGTGTAACGGTACGACGGGTGGTTTAGCCCAGTGGGCGCATAAAACTGCTCGCCCACAAAACAAAACCCCAATTTGCCCAGCAGTGCGGCCGACGCCTTGTTTTGCGGGTGGTGCCCGGCAAATAAGGCGCTGGCATGCAATGTGCCAAAGGCATAGGCCATTACTGCGCGCGCGGCTTCACTGCCATAGCCCCGCCCCCAAAAGCCGGGCCGCAGGTGAAACCCCAGCTCGTACACATTCGCTTCTTTTGCATGGGGGCGCAGGCCGCAACAGCCGACAAAATCGCCGCTTTGCAGCAAAAACAGCGGCCAGTACTGCACCCCGTACTGTGCGTCGTTTTGCACTTCCTGCGCAAGGCGCTCGCTGACCTGCTGCGGGGTAAACTGCCCGTTTGCGCTGATGTACCGCGTCACCCCGGCATCGCCCCACAGGCTTTGGGCAAGCGGGGTATCCCCCGGCTGCCAATAGCCAAACCCCAGGCGGGCGGTTGTCTGCCAATATCCGCGCGGGGTCATAGGGTTTCTTCCTCTAAAATATAACGCACCAAACTGTCGATATGGATCTGCATCGTATCAAGGCAGGCAAGCGGCAAAGAAACACCTTGAAACAGCAATGGCAGCTCGGTGCAGCCCAGCACCACTGCCTCTATGCCCTGCTGGCGCTGCATGCGGGCAATACTGCCCAAAAATTCACGCCTTGTTTCGGGCTTTACGACCCCAAACTCCAGCTCGGTGGCAATTTTATTGCCGATGTACTGTTTTTCTTCTTCCGGCGGGGTAATTACCGTGATGCCACTGCGCACAAATGGCTCGGTAAAAAACGTGCCGTTCATCGTGAACGCGGTGCCCAGCAGCCCCAGTTTTGTAAGGCCCCGCCGCTTTGCCTCATTGCAGGTAGCCTGTATGATGCTGACGAGCGGCAGCGGCGAGCGGCGCTGCAACTCGTCAAATACGATATGGGGCGTATTGGCCGACAGTGCGGCAAACTGCGCCCCGGCGGCCGCAAGGTTTTGCACGGCCGTCAGCAGGTATTGCAGCAAGTCGTCATACCGCTGCTCTGCGCACAGCCCCAGCACCTTGAACACATCGACACTTTCAATTGTAAGCGGCGGAAACTCGTTGTGCCCCAGCTTTTTTTGCACCCCGTACACGATGCCGGAATAATACGGCAGTGTGGACTCTGGCCCCATGCCACCAACGAGACCCAGTTTTTTCATCTCTGCTTCCCCCTATTGCTGCAATGCGGCATTGTATTTTCAACAGTTTAACACACCGCGGGGCAGAAAAAAAGGCAGCCGCCCCTTTTGGGCAAATGCTGCCGCGCTGCGCAATGCAAGTTTAATTCATTTGTACCATCGTGCCCTGCAATTTTAAAATGCCACTTGCCGCCACCTCGGTAGTTGCCGTGCCGCTTACATGGGTTTCAGCACCTTGCAGCAACAGCTTGCCACCGGCACTGGCCCTTACTTCTGCGCCCTTCAGTTCCACACTGCCTGCCGCCGCTGCAACGAGGTCATTTGCCTGCAATGTCAGCTTTTCGGTGCAGGTAAGCTGCAGCTGCCGTGCCGTAAGGGCCGCGCTGCCATCTGCGCCAAGCGATAGCCCGCACGCGCCATTTTGCAGCGCAATTGCCGTCTGCCCGCTAACGACAATTTGCCCGCTTGCGGTATCGACCACCAGTTTCAGTTCGCCGCAGGTGAGGGTTATGGTCTCCCCTGTGCCCTGCACCGGCGCTTTGGGGGCCTCTATGGTAATAGCTTCGCCCTGCGTAGTTTGGGTAAACTCTACCGTGGTGCCCCCCGCGGTGACAAACCGGCTCAGTGCCGGTGCCTGTGTGCCCTGTTGTTCACTCATGCGTTTGCCTGCCTTTCTGCCCGCTGCTGCGCAGCGGCTTACACCGTTACCGTTTGCCCGCCCGGCGCTGCCACGGTGATGATTCCACCCCAGCAGCACATCAGCGTACTTTCACTTGTCAGCGCGGGGAACCCGTCAACCAACACGCGGGGGGCACCCGGCACCCAGGGCGCTGCCGTGACCGGTGTGCAGGGCATCGGCGTTAAAACCCCGCCCGCCGCTGCCGTTGCCGCCGCGACCGCAGGGTTTGCAGGGCTGTTGCACAGCCCAAAGGGCGGAATGTTGACAAACGCCGCGCTTGCCATAATGGATGCCAGCGGCTGCCCCGCCACCGTGACCCTGCCGGGCAGCGCGGTAAATTGCCCCGCACTGCTGCCAAAACCGCACTGCACCAGTGCACCGCTGCAAACACAATAGCCCAAGTGATGACCCCCCTTTTTTGTGCGCCCCTCACTCACTGCCCGTAAGGGTATTCGTGCCGCGCCTTTGATTCAAATTCTTTCAACGTGCTGATTTTGCCGCCCGCGCCAAAAGTGATGAGCGACACCCCGTTAAAGGCCTGTGTTTCACCGGCATAATTGCACTCAAAAAACCACTCCGCCACCGCAAGCTGCGGCGTGCAGACAATTTGCTGGATATCCCACCGCTGTACTTTGCCCCGCCGGTTCCAATCTGCAAACCAGCGGCGTATCTGCGCAAGGCCGTGGTACTGCGGCCCATAGCATTCGCTGTAAATGGCGTCCTTGCAAAACACCTCACCCAGCGCACTGCCGTCGTTTTGCAGCCACATGGCAAAATACCGCCGTATCAGGGCTTCTTGTTCTAAATACTCCTGCATTCTCCACCCCCGCTTTGCCTGTTCTATAAGGCCATTTTACCACAGTCTGGCACAAAACGGTAGCGGCACCCCGGGCGCTGACACAAAAAAACGGGGCGCCATTTGGCGCCCCGTGGGGGGGTAGTTATTTTATTGCAGAAAAGGGTTATGCCGCTTTGCCGCTGCGCAAAGCCAGCTTTTTGCACGGGCCCATCAGCAACACGCAAACGCCGTTAAACACTAAGCTGCCCACAATAAAGGTGACAAAAAACAGCACTAGGTTCGACGTAAAGGCCGTGACATCGATGCACGCACAGGTGAGGTAGGCAAAGCCCACGTTATTGAGCACCTTGGGTGCATACGGGTGCAGCACGATCAGCACAAACAGCACGACGGCCAGCGGCAGCAAAAAGCCAAACAGGCTGCCCAGCACCGGGGTCAGTGCCGACACCGCCAGCAGGGTGAGCACGGTAAATACCAGCCCCACAAGGCCGCCCACCTCTACTGAAATAAACTTATCTTTTAGCTCGCCCTCCATCGTAAACAGCATGATGTTACTGATGAAGATCAGCCAGCTGTACTGAAAATTCATTGCGTGTAAAATACCGTTTGCAATCAAGATCCAGATGAGCAGAGAGATGCGAAAGTACAGCAAGAAACGCTTTTGCACGGGTTCACTCATGTTATTCTTCCTCTCACTTTGCCGCAAGCAGCGACGGGTCAATCGGCTGGGTGCGCTCTACCTGAAATTCTCCCTGCCGGCGAAGCAGTTCATCGTAGTTTTCGTGGCTCAAAATATAGAACTGTTGTTTAGACAGCGCGTCGAACACCTTGTCGATGGTGGGGCCCAGCGGCGCGCCGTTATCGAGTATTTTTTTATTGAACTCGATAAACTTTTGGTATTCTGCCGAGCTGTAATACGGGTCGCCCTGCGGGATGGCAAACCGCGCGGGGCGGTGACGGTCGGTCAGGTGCATTTCGGTCTGCACAAAACCGGGGCAAAACACCGACACATCGATTTTGCTGCCCGCCGCTTTCAGCGATTTATACACACACTCCGACAAGGCCACCGCCGCGTGCTTCGTGCTGAAATACACCGGCGCCGAGCCCAGTGTGATGAGGCCCGCGATCGAGCAGACATTGAGGATCTGGCAGGGGGTGCCCTGCTGCTCCATCTGCGGGATGAAGTTTTGCATCATAAACCAGTGGGAATACAAATTGACTTCGGTCACCCACTTGATGTCCTGCTCTTTGATGCTTAAAATGTCGGCACCGTTTGAAACCCCGGCGTCGTTGATCAAAATGTCGCACCGGCCAAACTCGGCCATTGTGCGGTCAAAAATTTTACGGCATTCCTGCGACAGTGAAACATCGGCCTGCACCGCCACGGCGCGGCGGCCCAGTGCACGAATTTCGGCTGCCACCGCCTCGGCCTCGTCCCCGTGGATATCTGCCACCAGCACATCGGCACCGCGCTGTGCGCAGCCCAGTGCCAGCGCGCGGCCAATACCGTTTGCCCCGCCGGTGATGACCAGTACTTTATCTTTATATTCTGTAATCATACTGCCGCCCCCTTACTGCGGGTTTTTGCCGTTGACAAGGTTTTGGATGCGCATGCCAGCGACCATTTGAGATTCCGGGTGGGTGAAGATATAAAACTTTTCATCCTCTACCGCGGTGAATACGCAGGTGCCCACATAGTCGATGGGCATACCGCCAACGACCTGGCGCTCGCTGCGGATATAGCCGGCCTTAAACTCCTGGCTTTCGTAATACGGGTCATCATTGATGGCATAGCGCCCGGGCCGGTGGGTGTCGGACAGGTGAATGCCGGTTTTGACAAAGGCGGGCATCAGGCAATGCACCTGAATGCGGCCAAGCCCACGGTTTTTCAGCGCAAGGTAAGTGCCCTCTGACGCTGCAACCCCGGCAAATTTTGTGGCATGGTACATCACCGCGTTGCCGGAGGTCATCAGGCCCGCAGTGGATTCGGTGTTGATGACAACGCCCTCGGTGCCTTGGCTGATCATCTGCGGCAAAAAGACCTGCATGCCGTACAGATGGCTCATCATATTGACTTCGGTGATCCACTTGACGTCCTGCGTCGGGATTTCCCAAATGGGGCCGGAGACCGAAACACCGGCGTTGTTGACCAGCATATCCACCTGGCCGTAGGTGTCCATCGTCAGTTTCAGCAGGGCCTGCACGTTTTCAAGCAGAGAAATATCCGCTTTCTGGCCCACTGCCTCGGCGCCCATGGCGCGCAGTTCGCCGACAACACGGTCTACTGCGGGCTCGTCAATGTCGTTGATGACGACCTTCATGCCACGCAGTGCGCCCTCTTTGGCGATGGCTTCACCAATACCGCTGCCGCCACCGGTGATGACCAACACTTTACCTTTAAATTCCTTCATCTTGCTCTCCCCCCTTAAAATACGAACGCTTTGTCGTTGGCTGAATGCATCGCGTTGACAATGTTGCCCGGCTTTTCGGTGTCGCCCAGCAAAATCACACGGTCAAACGCGGCTTCCATCTCGTCTACCAGTGCGCGGTTGGGCCGCACGCCCAGTGCAAACACCACCACGTCTGCCTTGCGGGTCACTTCCATTGCAGTTGCGGTGACGCTGAGCGTCACTTCGCCCTCGCCGATGGCCTTAATGGCGTGGCCGGTCAAAATTTCAGCGCCGTTTTTATCCAGACGCTCTTTTAAGAAATGCAGCACACTGGGGTACAGCGTGGTGCCAACGGCGTTTTGCATTTCAACGACCGTCACCTTGTTGTCGGCGCTGAGGTATTCGGCTGTTTCAAGGCCGGTCACACCACCGCCGATGACCGCGATGGTTTTGCCGGTCAGCTTCACTTCGCCTGCCAAAATCTGCTCTGCCAGAACGGCCTTTTCGTGGCCGGGGATCGGCGGGGCAATGGGGTTGCCGCCCACGGCGAGGAACACCCCGCAGGCACCGGCCTTTTTGCACTCTTCTACGGTACCGGCGGTGTTCAGCCGCACGTCAACGCCGTACTGTTTCAGCTCGGCCTCCTGCGTGTCGATCAGTTCGCCCAGCAGCTCTTTGTGCGGCGGGGTGGAACCGAATTTCACGGTGCCGCCCACGCGGTCACTTTTTTCAAACAATACACTGTGGAACCCGCGCTTTGCCAGCACCACCGCTGCCTGCACGCCCGCAGGCCCGGCGCCCACCACTGCCACGGTGCGCCCGGCACCGTCTTTTACCAGCTTGTCGTCGTCGTAAGTCAGCTCGCGGCCAAGGATGGGGTTGACGGTGCATTCCACCGGGCGGCCCTGATTGGCCACCAAGAAGCAGTTCATGCAGCCGATGCATTTGCGAATCAGCACATCGTCGCCGCGCTTTGCCTTGTTGGCCCATTCGGCATCGGCCAGTTGGCCGCGCGCCACGCCCACATAATCAGAAACGCCTTCCTCCAGCATTTGCTCGGCAAACGCGGGGTGCTTGATGGTGTTGACCGCAATTACCGGGATCTTGACGTTGGCCTTGATGTTTTTGGCGAGGTGCTTTTTCCAGCCCTCGGCAAAGCAGGACGGCTCAATGATGGTCGCACCGGATTCATACGTGCCGCAGCTGACATTCAGGCAGGCAATGCCAAGGCTTTCAAGGTAACGCGCAATGCGGATGCACTCCTGCTCATCCAGCCCGTCCTCGATAAATTCGTTGCCGTCGATGCGCACCGACACCGGGAAGTCGGGGCCGCAGGCAAAACGGATGCCCAGAATGATCTCGGTGACAAAGCGCATACGGTTAAAAAAGTCGCCGCCGTATTTGTCGGTGCGTTTGTTGGTGTGCGGGCTGAGGAACTGGTTTACAAGGTAGCCGTGCGCCGCGTGGACCTCTACGCCGTCAAACCCGGCAACTTTGGCGATCACCGCGCCCTTGACAAACTTTTTGGCCATGGCTTCCACCTCTTCGGTGGACAGTGCGCGGGGCATTTCGCCAATGACCTTGCACATCACGGCCGACGGGGCGACGATCTGCTTGCCATGCAGCAGGCGGCCCATGGTCTCGTTGCCCGGGTGGTGCAGCTGCAAAAAGATTCTGGCATCGTAAGCGTGCACCGCTTCGGCAAGGCGCACAAGGCGGGGGATATGCTTCGAGTCGGTGGCACACAGCTGGTTGCTGGTGCCAATGCCGGTCTCCTCATCAATGCGGCAGATCTCGGTGATGATCAGCCCGCAACCGCCCTTGGCGCGGTCGGCATAATAGCGGATGATCTCGTCCGACGCCTCCCCTGTGGACGACGCGAACCCGGTGCCCATTGCGGGCATGACGATCCTGTTTTTCAGCTCGACCTTACCGATCTTGCCTTTTTCAAAAAGCTTTGGATACTTCATGAAACCAGCCCTTCCTTCAGATAAAATTGACCCTGTTTTTGCACAGAACATCGCTGTAAGCGCATGTCTTGTTAATAATATAACACAGTAACCTTTGAAATGATATGGGCCACCCACACAAAACACTTGCGCTTTTTGTGCTTTGTGACTAAAATAACAAATGAGGTGAGGCAGCGTGTATCTAAGCGAAATAATGGAAAAATTATCCACAAAATTTTCGATGCATTCGGTGACTATTGGGCACAACGTACAAATTTACGGGGTAAGAGAATTTTTACCGGGTGAAATTTTAGCGCCCACAAAAGACGACCTGCTGTATTTTGTGCATGATGCTGGCCTTTTGCAAGGCACCGTACCACACAGTATCGTTTGCGCCGCCCTCTTGCCCAAGGCCGTACAGGGGAAGGCGGCCAACATCATTCAAATAGGCCCAAAGCAATACGACGAGCTGCTTCTTGCAGTGCGTAACTTGCTGAACGATGGCTACCGTTTGCAGGCCCTTTACTCATCGATGCTGCAAATGATTTTTGACGGCAGAGGCGTTTCCGGCATTTTAAGCTCAATCGCAGACCGTGCCGACAGTTCGATCGTCATTATCAATATGGGCGGTAAAATACTTGCCCACTCGACCCCGTTTCGGCTGAAAGAACCGCTTTGGGCACAAAGTGTGCAGCAGGGGTATTGCCCCGCCGAGTTTATGGAGCACATCCGCGCGCTGCGCCAAGCCGATGCCAGCCAGCCCGGCGCGGGCCCTTATGTGCGCTACTGCGAAGAGATGGGGCTTTATTACCTGTGCAGCAAAATCAAGCGGGACAGTGCGCTGTTTGGCTATGTGTTTATGATTCAGCCGGACAAAAGCTTTGGGCCGGACTGCTATGAAACGCTGTCGCTGGTGAGCAAAACGCTGACTGAGACCACGCTGAAAAATCAGGACCGCATTACGCTGCACTCTTACCTTTACGGTGAAATTTTGACCGACATGCTGAACGGTATTTCACAAAAACAGGCCAACACCCGCATTCAAATCGGCAAGCTGGCGTTTCCGTCTTACATGCGGGTGCTGGCGGTGCGCCCGCTGTATTATCACGGTGAAAGTGTATTGACCAGCGACGTGCAAGCCCAGCTGGAAGCACTGTTTTCAGTGGAGCAAAGCGTCGTTTACCAAAAGTCGGTCGTGCTGCTGGTCGATGTGCAAAAAGATCGCGCCATCCCCCCGCAACAGCTGGACAGCCTGTGCGCGCTGTGCGAAAAAAACTATCTGCTGGCGGGCGTCAGCAACTCGTTCACCGACCCCACTAAGTTTCAGGAATATTACCGGCAGGCGGAAAAGACGATCGTGTTATCGCAGCGCACCAAGGCGGAAGGCTGTGTGCACTGTTACACCGATTTTGCGTTTTTTGACCTGCTGGATGCCCTGCCCGAGGGGCTGCGCCTGATGCGCTATTGCCACCCGGTATTGCCGCTGTTGCGGGACTATGACCAGCGCAAAGGCACCGAGCTGTACGAGACGTTGCGCACCTATACCCTGACCGGCTTTAACCAAAACAAAACGGCGGAACTGCTGTTTATGCACCGCAACACGTTAAATTACCGCAGGCAAAAAATTATGGAGCTTGCAAACATCGACCTTGAGGACCCGCAGACAAAATTTTTGCTGAGCTATTCGTTTGCCATTGACCTTTTTTTAGAGAAAAACACGCTGTACTCTTAAGGCACCAACCTTGCGCCCAGCTGCCTTGCAAGCAACAAGCCACCCGCGGCACCTGACAAAACAGGGCTGCGGGTGGCTTGTTGCTTGCTTTTATTTTTCGTGTTTACGGTTACAGGTATCGGTTTAGAAAGTCAAGGGTATCTTGGTAGCATTCTTCTGCCTGCTGCGGGTATTGGTCAAATGAAAACTGGTAGTCGTGGTGTAGCTCACCGGCCTCTGGCCCGTAAAACAGCCCCTGTACCGACACCCCGAGCTCTGTGAGTTTTGCGCAAAGGGCCCGGCCCTGCTCTTCAAACGAAAACGCGTTGCCATCCGTCAAAAAAGTGGGCGGGCAGGCCGCCGTCACATGGTCCAGCACCGATGCCTGCCGTGCCTTCGGGGCACGCATCCAGCCGCGGTGGCCAAAATAGGCCCAGCCAAGCTGCTGCACAAAAAAGCCCAGCACCTTGCTGCCGGTGCCTGCAAACGCGGCAAGGTCGTACGGGCCACAGTACAGCACATTGGCCTTGATGCTTTCTTTTGGCACCTGCGGGTGCCAGTGCATCGCCTCTGCCAGTGCGGGGTTTGTTTGCAGCAGTACAAATTGCAGCGCGATCTGCGCCCCGGCAGAATCCCCGCCAAAGGCCAGCCTGCAAAGGTTCGGCGCGCCAAAGCGCGGCGCATTTGCCCGCAGGTACTCATATACTTCGCCCAGTTGCACTAGCGCCGCCGGGTAGTGGGTTTTGGGGGCCAGCGCATAGTTGAGCGAAACCACCGTATACCCCTTTGCGGCAAGGCGCAGTGCAATGGGCCGTATGGTGGTTTTGTCGCCGCCAATAAACCCGCCGCCGTGCACCCAAAACAGCACCGGCCCGCCCCCCGCCGCCGGGGCATAAAGGTCAAACGTATTGCTGCCATAGCGGGAGGGGTAAGCGACATCGGTTTGCACCCGCACATCTGCACTTACCTGCTTTAGCTGCAACGGCGGCAATACCCGCCGGTCAAACACATGGGTGATGTGCATCACCCAGACAAACAGCCGGGGGGTGCACATCGTCACCGCCACAAGCAGCAGCGCAAGGCCCAGCAGCACTGCTGCCGTAACCCCCAAAGCCTGTAAAACAACAAGTACGACCCTCATTTATGTTCCCCTCTTACTCCATACCGGCGGGGCGCTGTGGCCCACACCGTTTTCTTTACTATACCACAGTGCCCGCGTGTTGTCTTTGCCGCCCTTTGCGCGGCGGTTGTTGTGGTAATACCCTTCACATAAAGGCACCTTGCCGCCGGGCCGTCATGCTGGGAAGCCCTTTGTTTTGTTTTCGTAAATTGTGACGCAGACCCGTTGACATTGCAACCGCTACACCGTATGGTTACAGTAGGATTGTTGCAATAAGAAAGGAAGTGCCCCGGATAATGACTGATTTCACAAGCGGCTGGGAGTACCAGACCGGCAGCACACCAAGCTGTACGCTGCCCCCGGAGGTACAAAAAGCCTTTGACAGCGCGACACGCGGCATGGTAAGCTTACCCTTTGTGCCGGTGCTGTATGTGGCGCGCCGGTTGGGTATTGGCACCAGCTACTGTATTGTTTGCAAGCTTGCTGCGCAGGCAATGCCCGGCGTACCCGGGTATCAGGTATTTTATATCTATGTGGGCCCGGACGGCAGGGCCACGTTGACCAAGATAAGCCCATTGATCGACTAAAAGGACACCCGGCACATTTTTGTGCCGGGTGTCCTTTTATTTTGCATTACTGGCGCATCGGGTAAATACCCTGTAAACAAATAATGTATTTTACATCGCCCATGCTTTTATCCCGCAAATCAGGCAGCGCAAAGGTTTGTCTGCCATCCCCGCCATAGGTGTTGCCAAGCAAAGAAAACAGTGCTTCATTGTCGCGGATAGCAAGCCTTTGTCCTTCGCAAAATGCCCAGCCCAAGGGAGCAAAGTTTGGGGCCCACGCGATAATGGTGCCGATAAAAGCTTCCTCCATTTTTCTACACTCCTTTGTTGTTTGCAGGCCCGGTAAAAGAGCCCGGTAAGGTGAAAAACTTCCTACTTTCAGTTTAGCACAAGTCGTCCGGTAAAAAAAGGGGCATTCGTCCAAATTATGGGTGTTGTACACTGTTTAAGAATTTCAATATCTGCGGCAGCATTTCTTCTGTTTTTTCGTGGTATAAATCGTGCCCGCACTCGTAGTGGACCTGTGTGCAAGTTTTTTGGCCTGCCGCAAACGCATCTTGTGCCGCCACCCAGCTTGCACTGTTTTCGGCGCCGTTTAAATTTGTTGTAAACAGCAAAACCGGCACGGCAGAAACATCCATGTCCATGGTCGTTTTTGCGTTTTGCATCACGGCCAGGCATTCATTGTACACTGCGGTATCCAGCGCGTTTTTGGCGTTCAGCAATTTACTTTGCCGGTACTCTTCTGCCGTCAGGCCCAGGCTGCTGACCGGGCTAAATAATGGGATGCGGTGCAGACCAAAAAACGTGCCCATCCGCAACAGGCCAATGGTGGCGCTGTTGTCACTGGTGTAAGACGCAGGCACCGCCATGTCAAGGCCGATGATGCCCGCTATTTCGCCCGGGTAAGTGTAAGCCCAGTAAATGGCCTCCAGTGCCGACATCGAATGCGGCATCAGCACATAGGGGGCCTGTTCACCCGCCGCGGCCAGCGCAGCGCGGTCCTCCTCCACCATCGTGGCAACATCCCGCGCAAGAAGGCTATCGTCCGCGTAGCCATAGCCAAACTTTTCAACGACCGCCACCCGGTAACTTGCCGACAGCGGCGCATAAAGCACCTTGTACTCGTAAATGGGGGCCGTCATACCCGAGCCGGAAAGCAGTACCACCGTGGGGCTGTCACTGCTGCGCTTTTGGCCCTGCGCATACACATTCATGTTGTAACCGTCTACCATGACCCGCTGCCCCACCGGCTTGACCTGCCCCGCCTCCCACACAAGGCGCAGGTGATGGTATGCCGCAAGCAACAGTAAAAGTACCAGCAGCCCGGCTAGCACGCGAAGTAACATTTTACCACTCTTCCTCAACACTTTTTTCATTGGTATCCCCCCACTGTTTCGCCTTTCAACATTTACCGCACAAAAACGCCATACCGTGGGTATTACACCACACCCAGCGCCGCAATCGCCTTTGCCGCGGCGGCAATGTCGCGCTGCACCAGCCTTTGCATACTGTCTGCATACTGCGGCTTTGCCGTTTGCAGCGCGTATAATACTGCCGGTGCAAGCGCCGGCTGCCCTGCCACAAGCTGCGGCAACGCCCCGATGCACTGCCGCGCCGTGATAGGTTTTTCATCGGTGATATGGCTCAGATATTCCGGCAATACCTCTTGCACTTTGCCCGCGGTGTCCCACTGGGCATTTGCCGCAATGAGCAGCAGGCCACGGGTGCGCTGGTACGAATTTTGCGCACTCATCATGGCGGCAAACCGGCCAAAATAGGCAAATACCGCGTCAGAGTTTTCGCTTTGACTAAGCAACTCTTTCAAGCAGACATAGGCATACCGGTCATTGCTGCCGGTCAGCGCCTGCACCAACGGGTCAAGTTCCACCATACCCCACCTTCATTTTCTACTCTTTTATTTGCACCGGCAAACCGGATGCCGCAAGGATCGCGCGTATTTGAGGCAGATCGGCAGATCGATAATCGTGTGTGACCAGCGCTACGCCATCTGCCGTATAAAAAGTCAGTTTCACGGTCTGCCCCTGCTTCAGCTCTACCCGGCTGAGTTTCTGCCAGGGGTAAAACTCTCTACCACGCTGAAATGTTAATAGCCCCTCTGCCGCAAGGCCCTGCTTTTGCCAGTCCGCCAGCAACAGGGCAACCGCAAAAAAACCCACCACAAGCTGGGGCAGCCGGGCGCCGCTCCACCATACCAGCCCAACCATCACAGCAAACGCCAGCACCATGATGCCAATTTCTGCCCGCGTCTTTTGGGTGCGCACTTCCAGCTGCTGTAAATAGACCAGTTGCTTCATCAACAAAAATAAAAAAAACACCGCCAATGCAATACAAACGCCGTCTTTCCAGCTCATTCTTTTCTTCACCTTTATTCTTTATCCTACGCAAAACCCCGCCATTTTGCAAGCCTGTGGGGTTTACTTTATTCGTTTTCAGGCGTTGCAAGGTCAAACACACAGTTGTTTTCCCCGTCGTTCAACACAATCACTTCAGTATCCGCCCCCGGTTGCTGTATGCGGCCCCTTGTGGCTAATGCCTGCTGCGCATCCACCCCGGCAGCGCCTATTGCCTTTGCAAGTGAAGGCCACACTGTGTCTGGGCTATACAGGTATGGGGTCGCTTGTAACTCCACTTTTTGCAGGCCATCCCCATCGTAAGCCATAACCACAAACCCCGCTTTGCCCGCATCGTCTTTAAACCCGCAGCAATACAGCGGCAACTTTGTCGCCTGCGCCTTTAGCGCACTGTCAAACAGGGTGTACTGCGTAAAGCTGTCGTATACCCAAACCGGGTTTTCAAACGCCTGCCCGGCCCAGCTTTGCAGCATACTGCGAAAAATAGATTTTTGCAGCATGTCAAAAGCCTTGTCGCTTTGTGCGGCAGTGTAACTGCTTTGCAGCGACACCGGGCAACCGCTTTGCGCCCCGGGGGGCGCCGCACAGCCTGCCGTGCAGAGTAGCAACAACACCGCCAGCAATGCAAAACAACGTTTTTTCATGCGCCGGCCCCTTTCTTTTTACACTTCTATTTGCTAAAACGAGGTGCCCGCAGCTTACATTTCAGCCGCCTTTTCAGCCCCGCACCGCGGGGTATCCGCTTTGTTTTACCTCCATGGCGCCTGCCCGGCACCCCTATTTTGTGCCGGGCCCTGCCCCTGCCGGCGGGTAACGCAAAAAGGTGCCGCCCACAAGGGGCAGCACCTTTTTATCCTGCATAATTTTTAAAAAATTTTAGTCCAGCTTAACGGGGATGACGACCGGCAGGTCACACGCTTCCACATACCCGGTCAGGTGGCCCTTTACCACCGAGGGGATCAGGTTGACGACCGGCGCCGCCGAAGTGACATAGCCCTCACGGTCGGGGATCAGGCCGTTGATGGTGGCATCCACCACCGCGGGCAGGCCTTCCATATGAATGGTGTTGTCAATGGGCAGCTCTGGTGTTTGCTTGTGGCACACCTTGTGCACATAGCGTAGCGCGGCAACCTCTTCGCCCTTGTTTAACAGGGCCATGGTAAAGCGGTGGCCGTAAATGCTGCCCTTTTTCACCGGACCTTTTACAGTTTCCAGCTCGCAAGGGGCGGTAAAGATTTCATGCCGGGTTTTAAACTCGTCGTACTTTAGGCCGATGCGGTCCGCAATTTCGTACACGCCGGACGAATAATAAGCGTAAATAAACTTGGCAAGCAGGTCCTTGTCGGAGTCCGGCTGCGGGTAGCTGGCGATATCGCCGCCGTATGAAAACACAGTTACCCAGCCCGACGTGTTGTGCCAGTCGTCCTCACCGGACTGCACGACAATTTTGTCCACACGGCCCATGGTGCCCGCAATGACCAGCGGGATGTAGGAGGCATAATCGCCCGGCAGCAGGCCAAACGGCACAAATGCGACATCGTGCTCTTTGGCGTGCTGGTTCAAAAATTTGTAGACTTTGGGCTGGCTGTCTTTGCAGTGGTACACCGGGATGGTGGTCACGACGTTTTTGCCCGCATCCAATGCTTTTGCCATGCCAAGGGCGGAGGGCATAAACGTGCCTTCTTCGTCCATTTCGGTCGGGCAAAAATCCATCACGACATCGGCCTGCATGCGCAGTGCCGCGTCAATGTCCGACGTGACCTTGACCCCTACCGGGGCAAACCCAAACACCTCACCGGCATCTTTGCCCACCTTTTTGGGGTCTACGTCCACCGCAGCTACCAGTTCTAACGTCTCTTTGCGCTCGGCGATCATGCGCACGGCAGAACGGCCCACATTGCCAAGCCCCCAAATAATGACCTTGTACTTGCTCATAGTTCACATACTCCCTTCGTTTTGCGCCGCCACGGCGCACTTTGTGGTTGGATAATTCTTTAACGATCTTGCTTCTATCATAATCGTTTTGAAAGTGTTCTCCAATTCACAACGCGAAGGTTATGTGAAAAAAATCACAAGTAAAGTGATCTGTGTGCGTGGTGTTTATTTTACGGCAAAATCGCGCAAAAAATTGTGCAGCGAATTTTCAAGCAGCGAGCGCCAGCGCAGCACAAACTGCTCTGTCGTAAAATCGTACACGCCCAGCACCCATTTGGTCATCAGGCCAATGTAGGCGTTGTAGTAATACTCGGTCAAAAACAGCCAGTCCTCTTTTGCAAGGGTCCGCCCCTGCAATGTTTCGGGGATCAGCAGGCCCATTTGCTGCTCGGTCAGCTTGTGAAACTCCTCTTTCAGGCAGTTTTGGCGCTGCAACGGCAAGATTTTTTTGTAGTATGCTTCGTTTTCTTTTAAATAGTTGCAGATAAAGCGCGAACCCTGGTACCAACTGTTGATTTTAGTGACATTTAATACAAACGGGAAAACCTCCTGGTCGAAAATCTGGTTGACAAGGTCGTACTTGTCGGCATAGTGGTTGTAAAAGCTGCGTCTTGTAATTCTGGCCCCGGCGGCAATCTTTGCAATTGAAATTTCATCAAACTCGTGTTCTTGCATCAGTTGCTTAAATGAGGTGACGATGTCCTGCTGTACCTGCGAATAATTTGCCATAGTGCCCCCCCAGCGTGTTTGCTTGCTGTTCGCCCCCCGCCTCCCCATACTTTGCAGTGTGCCCTGCCACACACCTGCGGGGTAATGAAAACCAGCAAAAAACAGTGTTTTTTACTTATTTTAACACTTTTTGTTTGGGCCGGCACACCGCGTTTTACCTAAAAATAACCGCCGGGCATTGCGCAATATGCGGGGGAACCCCTGCACAGCGCCTGCCCGGCGGCTATTTTATTGACATCCGGTATGTCCCAGACTTTTACTGAACATGCTCGGCCCGCAGATATTGGCTGTTGATCTCTACCGCGATTGCATCCTGCGTTTCTTCGCCTGCAATCGCATACACATTACTATATACCCAGCTGACACGCTGTTGCTGCGAAAGCGCACCCGGCACTACCTCCAGCTCGGTGAGGTCCTCTTTGGGGATCGCACGCTTGGTCTCGGTGTCAAACACCCGGCTTTGTGCGATGACCGTAAGGTAGGCCCCAAGCTGATCTTGCGCCACGGGTGTCTGGGTGATCTGATAAATGCCACCCGCAAAGGTAAGCTGGGTGCAGTCCTCGTCCCGTATCGAAACAGTGTCGCTGCCACTGCCCCCCTGTGCCAGCGGTTCAAATACGATCACCGCGGCATCACCCGCCTGCGCTTTGGGCACCGCTTTGTGAAACGCACCGTTCACATCGATTAGCAGGCTGTCTTGCTGCTGGCCATTTTGGTAAATATTAAAAAACTGCACCACACTGGCAGCCCCGGCGGGCAGGCTTTGAGCGGCCCCGGCAAGCCCGGGTTCACGCAGCTCTAACACCGCCCGGTTTTCATCTACTACCGCAAATTTTTGAAGATACCCCACCCATGCAGTTGCCGCACTTTGTTCTGCCGTTTGCTGTAAGATCAAATACTCGGTGCCGCTGTAAGTAAACACCGCGGCGTCGCTGGTGTTCAGCACACACTCTTCTCGCTCACTTTTGCGCCTTGCAATTTCATCATCCAGCAAAGAACACCCCGCAAGCCCTACGGCCAAAACGGCCACAAGCACCATGGAAACCAGTTTTTTCATTTTCAGCTCTCCTGTTATGTTATCATTCGGGCCTTATGATAACAGGCAAAGCTAAGGAAACGATAAGGTTTGCGGTACCCCGTGCTGTTTTTGTGTTTGTGGTCAATACCGGCCATACAGGCCGCTAAGTTGCCCGCTTTTTGCCGCCCCGCAAGGCGGCCACCACCCCTGCCGCCGCAACCACCACGCAGCCTGTATACAACAGGTAAAGGGTGTTGCTGCCGCCATTGTACGCCGGGCCGATCAAGAACAGGTTGAGACATAAATTTTCTGAAAAATGAAACACCGACGCCGGGATGATATTGCCGTTTGCCCGCGTTGTCACCGCGAGGTACAGAGTACTTTCAGCCACACATCCAACCACAAAGGGCAGCAGCGGGTCCACGGTACTGCCCGCCAAAAATAAATGGTAGTGCCACGCGGCCCACACCAGCCCCACCACCAGCGGCAACAGCCAGCGGTTGAGGTAGCGCCCAAGCTGTTGCTGCAAAAAGCCCCGCCAGCCAAGCTCCTCTGCCACCAGTGACCAGCCGATGATGAGCAGTTTTTGTGCGGGCAGCACGGTAAACACCGGTGGCACGGCAAAGCCCGCCCAGTAAAGCAGCCTTGCCGCACCGGCAAGCAAAGCCGGTAAAAGCAGGCAAAGCAGCAACAAGAACAAACTGTACTGCCGCGCATAACATTGCTTTAAAAACTGTAAAAGCCCGCGCTTGCCGCAAAACCCCAGCACCACCAGTATGGCCGCCAGCGCCGGGGTGGCGGCCTGCAAGCCAAATAAAAGCAGGGCCAGAATACCCGAGTGCCCAAGCGCCGTTTTAGTGCTGAGAAACAGAAAAACCAGCGGCAGCAAAAAGGCAAGCAGCAAAAAAGCGGCAAGCTGTTTTGCGCCGCCCGCCCCCACACGGCCCGCCGCCGGCTTTTGTGTTGTGGCTTCTTGCATTGGCAGTCACCCCCCTTTTGCACCTGTGATTCAAATAATATGTACTTTATTGTAGCACAAAACAAACACAAAAAACCTGTGCCGCGGCATGAAATACCACCGCACACAGGTTTTTTGTACACTCGTTATTTATTTGTGCTGTATTGCTTTACCGGGGCTGCCTGAAACAATAGCGTTATTGCCATTTTACTTTTAACGCAGGGCCCGCCCTGCTTTTTTGCCGACTTTACTGCAAAAAGTTCAACATCAGCGCCACCACAACGATGCCTGCCATCATCAGCACCCAGCCTACATTGAGCAGCAGGGCAGCGATATTGATGCCGCTTCTGCTTTTTTTGTTTTTCACACAAATGACCGAAAGGCACAGGCCAGCCAGTGCTGCCACAATATTCGCCCCCGCCCAGATACTGCTGGCCCCAGCCGGCAGTGTAATTTTGAGCAATACCGGAAGGAAGGTCAGCAGTGGAAACACCCCTGCCGCTAAAGCGACCACACTTGTTTTTTGCAAATTTTTTACCACGCAACTCACCTCATTTCTTTCTTCCCAAATTGCGTAAATGCCAGTGCTAAAAACACGCCAAAAATTAAAACGGCACAGGGCAAAAATGGAACAAGTGAAAAGGCCCCGCCAGCCGCCTGCGTTGTAAACTCATGCAGGGAGCATGACACCAAATACCCGCTATAGCAATAAGGGTAAACGACCCAAAGCGGGGTGTTTGCAACCAGCACGCCCGGGATAACCAAAAGCAGATTGGCACCAACCGAAAACAATGGTTTTTCAAACAACACGGTAATTGCCCACATCACGGCAAGGGCGGGAAGCATGGTGAGAAAAAGCCAGACACACCACTTGAGCAGGTATAAAACCGGCAATGCCTCCGTGACCCCCATTACCCTTGTGGCAACCAGACCGGCAAAGATGAACATCGCTAAAAAAACAACCATCTCCATCAAAAGAAAGAACACCAGCACACAAAACTTTGCCAGTGACAGGGCTTTTCTGCTGACCGGCAGCGCAAGCATTTTTAAAACGCCATTGTTTTGCGTTTCGCGCCCGGCAATCATGACACAGACAACAATCATGCTGAACGGCAGCAGGTAGTAAGCATAGACAAGCGCACTTTGAATAAACATTGCCGGCCATGCGTTGGCATATTCGGGCGTGAAATAATTGCTTAAATTGGCAACCCCCGACACCACGACCAACAGTGGGGCAATGAAGATCAGCGGCACGATTTTTGACCGTTTCACTTTTTTAAACTCAATTTTGACCAACTCAACAAAGTTCATGTTATCCCTCCTCACTCGTACCGCAGCTGCTTTGACATCCAAACCCCGGCAACCAAAAACACAAGTGTTTCGGCCACAGCAACCAGCGCCACCGCGTTGTCCCACTGTGCACTCATTGCCACTGCCGGTTTTAGCATTACAACAAACGGGTGAACCATAAGCAAAGGGGCCTTGGCTGTGGCAAGCGCCATCCCGCTTAAAAAACCTGCCACCCCTACCCCCAGCGGCACCCACATGTTTTCAAACCTCGACGAAATCAGCAGCATAAAGGACAGTACCGGCATTGATGTCAAAAAAGAGTATGCGGTAAATACGATCAGCTCACCCATTTCAAAGGTCCCCGCGGGCAGATCTTTTATCCCAATCTGCGCCAGCGCCGTATTTTGAATTATGATTGCAACGAGTAAAAAGAACGTGAGTATAAAAAACTTGCAAAGGTACATGCCCGCAACACTGGTCGGCAGCATGTAGATTTTTTTAACCGCGTTGCCTTTGAATTCCATATTGTATATCATGCAGGCGGCGACAATAATGCCAAACATATTTAAAATCATGATCATCCCGTAAAGCTGGGTAAGCAGCACGTCCATCGGGGCCAGCGGCAGGTTCAGTAAAGTATCTTTTCTGACCAGAAAATTCAAAAAGGCATAAGCCGCCCCAAGTACGCCGACTGCAAGCAGCACCGGGATGATGCCGGTGCGTTTTTCTTTTTGCAGCTCGATTGCCAGCATGCTCATAGCTGTGCCCTCTGCTTTCTGGCCGCATTATCCTTTTCTATCATAGACAGAAACAGCTCTTCAAGGTTATCCGCAGCAAAGCCCGCCTGCAGTGCATTTTGGCGCAGGCTGTCCAAGCTTCCCTCAAACAGTAGCCGCCCATGGTTCAGCACGCCAATATCATCTGCCATCAGCTCAATTTCTGAAAGCATGTGTGAAGAGATCAGCACCGTACAGTCATAAAGTGCAGGCAATGATTTTACGAGATTGCGAATTTCATGGATGCCGGAGGGGTCAAGCCCGTTGGTCGGCTCATCTAAAACAAGTATCGGTGGCTGCCCCAAAAGTGCCCCGGCAAGCCCCAACCGCTGCTTCATGCCCAGCGAATATTTTTTTGCAAGCCGGTCGCCAAATTCGGTAAGGCCAACCAAATCCAGCGCTTCGTCCACCGATTTTGGCGGCAACTGCAAGATTTTGCGGATAATGTCAAGGTTTTCGCGCCCCGTCAGGTTTGCATAAAAGGACGGTGACTCAATGAAAGAACCAATCTCTTTTAAAATAGTCAGTCTGTCCTCCGGGAAATGCTTTCCATCAATGGTAAAGCTGCCCTTTGTGGGTGCCGTCAACCCCAACAGCATTTTCATTGTTGTCGACTTGCCCGCACCGTTGGGCCCAAGAAAGCCATAAATACTGCCCTTGCGAATATGAAGCGAAACATTTTTGACCGAGGTAAAGTTTTTATACCTCTTGGTCAGCTTTTCAGTTGTAATAATGTAATCCATAAACTCGTCTCCTTTCAACGCTTTTATGGTACCGCATCAGTCTGACATTTACTTTCCCGCATCCTTACTTTTACCTTACTTTTTTGCCACAACGCGCTTTAGGTAAAGGCCCCGTGTTATAATCAGTTTAAAAGAGGTGATGTTGTGTATACGCCGTTGGGCAAAGCCCCTAAAATTTTGCTGGTCGATGACGAGCCGCAGCTGCTTAAAATGGTCTGTGCCATTTTAAAAGACGACGGGTTTGAAACCGTCATTACTGCCGGGTGCGTACGCGATGCGGTTGCTGCGGCAAAAGCACAACCGCCGGACCTTGCCATTTTAGATGTCATGTTGCCGGACAAAGACGGATTTGCTTTGATGCAGCAGCTGCGTGCCTTTACCGATGTACCGGTTATCTTTTTGACGGCAAAGGACGAAGCGGCCGACCGGCTGGCCGGCCTTGGCCTTGGTGCAGACGACTATATTGTAAAGCCTTTTTTGCCGCAGGAGCTGCTATTGCGCATTCATGCCGTGCTGCGGCGCTGCTATAAAGAGGGCACCCCGCGGCTTACTCTGGACAGTTCTACAATTGATTTTGAGCGGGCCGAAGTGCACAAAGGGGATGAAGTGCTTTTTCTGACCGCAAAAGAATACACATTGCTTGACACGCTTGCGCGAAATGAAGGGAAAATCGTGACAGTGGATGCCCTTTGCGAAGCACTTTGGGGTAACAACCCCTTTGGCTACGAAAACAGCCTGAATGCCCATATCCGCCGGATCCGGGAAAAAATTGAAGCCGACCCGTCAAAGCCAACTTCGCTGATTACGGTAAAAGGGCTTGGTTACAAGCTGAACAGAAGGAAGTGATGCCATGAAGTCATTCGGCAAATACATTGCAAAGCATCTGGTCTCCTTTGCCCTCTTTCTGGCACTTTTGTTTCTGGTCAATACGGTTTCTTTCGGCTGGACTTTTTACAACATCATCATCAAAGACTATGGCAGCAACTCACCCCAAAATATGCTGGCTGAAATTGCCTCCGAGGCCAGCTTGGGCGGCCTTTCCAGTAGTGCCGCCCAGCAGCTTCGGCATCACCAGATATGGGCTTTGTTCTTAAATCAAAGCGGGCAGTGCGTGTGGTCTGTTGACGCCCCGGCGCAGCTTGTCAAGAGCTATACGGTGCAAGATGTCGCGGTGTTTTCCAAAGGGTACCTTGCGGATTATCCCGTTTTTGTGTGGAATACCACCGACGGTCTGCTGGTGCTGGGATACCCAAAAGACAGCTACACAAAGCTTACCAGCAACTATTTTTCCATCCATGCAATTCAAACCCTGCCGCTTTATTTCAGCGGGATGCTGGCGGTCGACCTGCTGTTGCTTTTTCTGCTTTATACTCTTTCCAAACGAAAAATCCTGCAAAATACGAGCCCCATCATCACCGGTGTCGAGGCTTTATCAAATGGCAAACCGGTATCGCTTGTCGTTCGCGGGGAGCTTTCTGAGGTCGCAGAAAGCGTAAACCAGGCTTCACAGTTATTAAGCAAACAAAATGAAGCCCGCGCAAATTGGATCAGCGGTGTTTCCCACGACATACGGACCCCCCTTTCGATGATTATGGGGTACGCCGGGCGCATTTTGGAAAGCGCACCCCCAAGCAGCCCGCTGCAAGAGCAGGCAACCATCATTCAAAGCCAAAGCATCAAAATAAAAGAGCTTGTGCAGGACCTGAATCTGGTTTCACAACTGGAATACGAAATGCAGCCGCTGCACCGGCAGCCGGTACGCCTGTCAAAACTGCTGCGCTCAAATGTGGCGGAGCTTTTTAACGCCGGGCTTCCCGAACTCTATTCTATTTCTGTCTCGGTCGCGCCCGCGTCAGAAGCCGCTGTCCTTGACTGCGACCCCCGCTTAATTTCGCGCGCCATCAGTAATCTGGTACAAAACAGCATAAACCATAACCCACAGGGCTGCGCAATTGAGCTGTCCCTTGCCTGCTCAAAAAGTTCTCTTGCCCTCACTGTTGCGGATGACGGGGTAGGGCTTTCTGCAAAAAAACTGGCAGACCTGAAAAAGCACGACCATTATCTGAACAGCACCGACGAAAAGCTGAATTTGCGGCACGGGCTGGGGCTGCTGTTGATACATCAAATCGTAGAAGTTCACGGGGGAAACTTGCAGATCATAAGCGCAGAAAACCAAGGTTTTACTGCAATTTTGACCTTTCAAAAACAGCCGGTTGATTCAAACCAGCTTTACACCTAAAACGCTGCGACAAGGGTTAAGCTAAAAAACCACCCCGTTTTATGCATGGACCGACCCCGGCTGAAGAGACAAAGAAATAAAAACCCTGTCGCAGAATAGCTTCAAATTAGGCGGCCTTGCTCCGGATTTCAAAAGGAGTAAGGCCGTCTTTCATGTTAATGCGTTCGTAATTG